>Ga0206126_10000651_pt1 | contig 45656 bp, 46 predicted proteins | sample Helgoland_Spring_5_FD_148621 | JGI IMG/M metagenome (GOLD analysis project Ga0206126, IMG submission 148621) | Pelagic subsurface seawater microbial communities from Kabeltonne, Helgoland, North Sea - Helgoland_Spring_Bloom_20160412_1 | ecosystem: Environmental > Aquatic > Marine > Epipelagic ...
TATAGTTTCCAAATGCAGAATAAACCAAAATCCAAAATATGGATATTAATAAGGTGCTAATAACTAACTTGTGGTTTATTTCAAACGGATAATTTTCAATGTAAGTTTTTCTATAATAGTTAAATAATAGCCAGCTAGTAGCAGAGGATAGAAAGTCTGAAAAGAAATAAAAAATCCAAAAGTATTTCTTTCTCATTGACGGAATATTACTTTAAAATTATCTAATAGAATCTTAATGTCATTTTCAGAATTCTCATTAGTAGCAGAAATAAATAAATCAAATTCTGTTGCGCTGGTAAAGAAATTAGTAGCATCAGGAATATATAAGTAGGTTTTGTTCCAAGAAACTTCATTTTCATAGGTGGGTACAAGTGTAATTAAAGGAAACTTTTGATAGCTAGGAACACTTGCATCTTTGTGCAATATGCCAATGGTGAATGGGTAGTTATTTGCATAATTCATTTCTATATAAGCTGGAATATTCAAATTTTTAGGAAAAGAATTAAAATCTAACTCATTGGTTCTTACTTCACAATAATAATCTGCACTGTCCATAGAAATTATTCCAGCATCGCCCTCAAAAAGTTCGTTTAGAGGGGACTCAATAATATTAATATCTACTTGGGAGGTGGTATGGCTTTCAAATTTATGTTGGGGATCTTCAAAGTCTTCAATCCAAAAATACAGTTGTTCCTCATATTTTGTTGTGGGTTGTAAAAGTAGTATACTATCAGGAATTAAATTAATAGTAGTATCAAATTGGGTGTAGAAAGGGTATTTTTTTCTGTCTGCAGATATTCCATTTCTTTTAATTCCGGGGTAAATAGACAACTCTTGGATTCCTTCATAGTGCAGAGGAATTGTAGCAGGTAACTCGTAAGCGCCTTCTAAATTTCCATTTAAATAAATCCAAGCATCGGTTATTTTTTCGCTGCTGGTTCCTTGGTTATTGTTAGATATTGAAAACTGAAAATCATCTATTTGGATAAAAGATGGTGCTTTTTCTGGTCTGTCAATTATTTGACAACTGAAATTAAATACAAGTAGAATAATGAAAAAGCGTTTCATAAAAATAAAACGCGAAAATAAGATTAATTATTATAAAAATTGCCAATCAATTCTGTGCCATGGTTATTTGTTCCATAATATCTATGGTAAGCTTCAAAGCCATTTTAGCAGATTCTAAATCTACAGTAGGGTTTATATTGGTTGCTATAGAATTGATAAATGATTTCAATTCTTCTTCAATAGGGTTAATTCCACTATTGTTTTGTGTTTGAATCATAACACTTTCTTCTGGAATAGTTTTGGTATTTTGAAAAGACGAATTTTCCTTTGGAATTTTATTGGAATCCAGTCTAATGTATTCGTGTGATCTATTTAAAAAATCTACCGATACATAGGCATTTTTTTGAAAAAATCTAGATTTTCTAACATTGTTTAGCGACATTCTACTAGAAGTAATGTTGGCAACACATCCGTTTATAAACTCTATTCTTGCATTTGCAATATCTGGTGTACTACTTAAAACGCTTACTCCACTTGCATTTATAGATTTCACTGGCGATTTTACCACATGTAGTACAATGTCTAAATCGTGAATCATTAAATCGTGAATTACAGAAACATCGGTTCCTCTGGAGTTAAATTGAGCCAAACGATGCACTTCAATAAATCTTGGTTGGTGAATTAATTTACTTGCTTCCGTGAAAGCAGGGTTAAATCTCTCAACATGTCCCACTTGTACTTTTTTGCCTGTTATTTGCGCAATTTTAATAAGCTTTCTAACTTCATCTAGGGTATGGGTTACTGGTTTTTCAATAAAGACGTGTTTGTCTTGTTTTAAAGCTTCTTTAGCACAAGTATAATGAGATAAAGTAGGGGTAACTATATCAATAATATCTGAATTTTCTATTAGCTCTTGATAGGTTTCAAAAGATTTAATACCCAACTCTGAATTAATATTTTTTCTAACTAATGGATCGCTATCATAGAATCCAATTAAATTAACAAATGAAGCGTTTTTAAGAATTTTTAAATGAATTTTTCCTAAATGACCAGCACCTACAACTCCGATTTTAAACATATGGTAAAATTATAAAAAATGAATTTATAAATAAGATTGTTTATTTAAAACGTTAATTATTAACATTTATTGTTGGCAAAAATTTAGCATCTACTACTTTTATAATCAATTAAGAACTTTCTTTTGTAATTAAATGAAGGATACTAAGTATAAAGGGTTGTGTGCAAAATTAGTTGCTCATCTTAAAGAAAAAGGGATTAAGGACCAAAAGGTATTAAATGCAATAAACTCAACTCCAAGACATCTCTTATTTGATTTAGTGTTTAGAGATAAATTTGCTTACCAAGATATAGCTTTTCCAATTGGGGAAAACCAAACCATAAGCCAGCCTTATACAGTGGCTTTTCAATCGGAACTGCTCCATGTTAAACGAGGAGCTAAAATTTTAGAAATAGGAACTGGTTCTGGTTACCAAACAGCAGTTTTATGCGAGCTAGGAGCTAAAGTGTTTTCTATAGAAAGACACAAGTCTCTTTTTCAAAGTGCAAAGTTGTTTTTAACTCAAAATAACTATAGAGCTCAATTATTTTTTGGAGATGGATTTTTAGGCAAAAAAGTATTTGCTCCTTTTGATAGTATTATTGTGACATGTGGAGCTCCTTATGTTCCTGAAGAATTAAAAGACCAACTTAAATTGGGTGGCAGATTGGTAATTCCAGTTGGTCAAGGGGATGTGCAACAAATGATGTTAATTCAGCGTTTAAGTGATTCGGATTACAAAGAAACTATATATGGGGAATTTAAATTTGTCCCAATGCTAAAAAATATAAATAACTAGAAATCAGTATAATAAATTAAATCAATTAAACTAATGGTACATAATAATAGAATTCTTTTAATGGTGTTGCCAACACTTTTCTTAATTTTTTGCAATAACTCTTTTTTTGCTCAGGACTCTTTAGTAAAGACTAAAAAAATAATATCGGTTGAGGGTCAAATTTATCCTTCATTAAATACGGATGTTTACTCCCCAAATATTAAATTTAGATTAAATCTGAATAATTCATCTGCCTTAAGAATTAATGCAGATATTAATAGAGCAGTGGATTATAAAGAAATTCTAGAATTAGGTGGCGATGGGGTAGGTTCAGTGGAAAAAATAAATTCTATGTATGAATTTTCCTTAGGTTATGAAAAGCAGAAAAGATTGAAAAAATCTTTGGTTTATTTAGGGCTAGAGGGAATATTGGGAATTGGGAAAAACGATGAGTATGGCTCTAGAACAGACTCCGTTTCATTTGTTTCTTCTCTAAATTACAATTACAAACGACCAATTCAAAATTTGGGATTAAGAGTTTTTTTTGGTGGAGAATATTATGTGAAATCCAATATCTATATTGGAACTGAATTTGGTTTTTTGATTTCAAAAACTACTTATAAAAATGGAACCTATCAAGTCTTAAATGAGGCTTCTGTAACTTCTGCTGATGTCACTGAAAATATTCCAAAAACTTCACAGTCTGAAATGCTTTTTTCAGGGCTAGGAGTGGTAAGAGTAGGTTTTGTCTTTAAATAAATGCTTATTTCGAGGAAGTTGTTAAGATATTAAATTATATTTGCAGCCGATTTAACATCACAATAACTTAAATAGTGTTGACATGTATATTGATTCAAAAAAGAAAAAAGATATTTTTAAGAAGTTCGGTAAGGGGGAGTCTGACACCGGATCTGCAGAAGGACAAATTGCTTTGTTCTCTCATAGAATTAAACATTTAACTGATCATCTTAAGTCTAATAAAAAAGACTTTAACACACAGAGGTCTTTAATTAGATTGGTTGGTAAAAGAAGAAACCAATTAGATTATTTAAAAAATAAAGATATCGAGAGATACAGAGTCATTATCAAAAAATTGGATATTAGAAGGTAATAGGCTTTGAACAAACGTATTGGAGGGGACTATTGCGCTAGCGTGATGGTCCTTTTTTATAAAATTAAAATAGAAAAATGAATATAATAAATGAAAAAATAAGTCTTCCAAATGGAAAAGAGATTTCCATAGAAACAGGAAAGTTGGCCAAACAAGCCGACGGATCTGTAGTGGTAAGAATGGGAGACACAATGATATTGGCAACAGCTGTTGCTAATGTAGATGTAAGAGATGGTGTAGATTTTATGCCACTTACAGTAGATTACAGAGAGAAATTTGCATCAACAGGTAAATTTCCAGGTGGCTTCCTTAAACGAGAAGCTAGACCATCGGATGAAGAAATATTAACTATGAGGTTAGTAGATAGAGCCTTAAGACCACTTTTCCCAAGTGATTACCATGCTGAAACTCAGGTAATGATGCAGTTGATGTCTTCAGATAAAGAAAATATGCCAGATGCCCTGGCTTGTTTGGCTGCATCTGCTTGTTTGGCAGTTTCAGATATTCCATTTAATGGACCAGTTTCTGAAGTAAGAGTTGCTAGAATTGATGGAGAGTTTTCTATCAATCCAACTTTTGAGGAAATGAAAAGTGCAGATATGGATATGATGATTGCTGGAACATTGGACAGTATCGTAATGGTAGAAGGGGAGATGAACGAAGTTTCTGAGGCAGAGATGCTAGATGCGATAAAGGCAGCACATGTTGTTATAAAAGAGCAATGCCAGTTGCAGTTGGATATTGCTTCTAAAGTTGCTAAAGCAAATCCAAAAAGAGAATACTCTCACGAAACCCATAACGATGAATTAAGAAAAAGAATTCACGATTTTGCTTACCAGAGATGTTACGATGTAGCGAAGCAAGGATTGGCAGATAAGCATAAAAGAGCAGAGTTATTTGGAGAAATAAAAGAAGATTTTAAAGCCTCAATGTCTGAAGAAGATATGGAAGAACTAGGATTTTTGGTTGGTCCATATTTTAAAGCTGCACAAAAAGAAGCAGTAAGAAGAGTAGTATTAGATGAAAAAATAAGATTGGACGGAAGAAAGACCACAGAAATTAGACCTATCTCATCTGAAGCTGGATATTTGCCAGGATTTGTTCATGGTTCTGCCTTGTTTACTAGAGGAGAAACACAGTCGCTTACTACTTTAACTTTAGGTAGCACATTAGATGTTCAAAGAAAAGATGGCGCATTGGCTAATGACGATTTAGATTTCTTACTGCATTACAATTTCCCTCCATTCTCTACCGGAGAAGCTAGAATGAAATTTAGTGTAAGTAGAAGAGAAATTGGTCATGGTAACCTAGCGTTGAGAGCATTGAAGCCAATGATCCCTGGTAAGCCAGAGAATCCTTACACTATAAGATTGGTTTCAGAAATTTTAGAATCAAACGGTTCTTCTTCTATGGCAACTGTTTGTGCAGGTACACTTGCGCTTATGGATGGTGGTATAAAAATGAAAAGACCTGTTTCCGGAATTGCAATGGGATTGATTCAAGATGATGCAGGTAAATATGCAGTTCTCTCTGATATTTTAGGAGATGAAGATCATTTAGGAGATATGGATTTCAAAGTAACAGGTACTGAAAAAGGTATTACTGCTTGTCAAATGGATATTAAGGTCGACGGATTGGATTACAAGGTTCTAGAAGAAGCTTTGAGTCAAGCTAAAGACGGTAGAATGCATATTCTAGGGGAGATGATGAAAACATTAACAGAGCCAAGAGAGGATTTCAAAGCACATGTTCCAAGAATAGAAAATATTTCTGTTCCTGAAGATGCTATTGGAGGAATCATTGGTAAGGGTGGAGAAACCATTCAAACTATTCAAGCAGAAACCAAAACATCTATTGGAATAGGTGATGCTGTTGACGGGATGGCCAATGTTGAAGTTTTTGCAGAAGAGAAAGAGGGTATGGACGAAGCATTGAGAAGAATTAACCTTATTGCTTATCCACCAACTGCAGAAGTTGGAGAGACTTATGAAGGAAAAGTGAAAAATATTGTAGCATTTGGTGCATTTTTAGAAATTCTTCCAGGTGTAGATGCATTACTTCACATTTCTGAAATTGCGCATGAAAGAGTAGAGAAGGCAGAAGAGTATTTAAAGTCTGGTCAAATACTAGAAGTTAAGGTTATTGGAAAAGATCCAAGAAGTGGAAAATTAAAAATTTCTAGGAAAGCTTTATTAGAAAAGCCAGCAAAACCTTCTAACGATTAAATATTTCGTAAAGCCCACATAATGTGGGTCTTATGTTTATTTTTAATATTATGTAACTTTAGTTTGTAACATTACGTTATAGCTCATGAGTTAAACAACGTTAAGAAACCATAAATACATAAATGAGACAATTAAAGATAACCAAACAAGTTACCAACAGGGAAACAGCCTCCTTAGATAAATATCTTCAGGAAATAGGTCGAGTAGACTTAATTACTGCTGAAGAAGAAGTAGAGCTGGCAAAAAGAATTAAGGAAGGAGATCATCCTGCTTTAGAAAGATTGGTGAAGGCTAACTTGCGTTTTGTTGTTTCGGTTTCTAAACAATATCAAAATCAAGGATTAACTCTACCAGATTTAATTAACGAAGGTAATTTAGGCTTGATTAAAGCCGCCCAAAGATTTGATGAAACAAGAGGGTTTAAGTTTATATCCTATGCAGTATGGTGGATTAGACAATCTATTCTTCAAGCTTTGGCAGAGCAATCTAGAATTGTAAGATTGCCACTAAACAAGATTGGTTCTATTAACAAAATAAACCGTGCCTTCTCTGACTTAGAGCAGAAGTATGGTAGACCACCAACCCCTGAAGAAATTGCGGAATCTTTAGATATCACTATTGAGGAAGTGAAGCAGTCTATAAAAAATAATGGTAGACATCTTTCTATGGATGCACCTTTAAAAGATTCTGAAGATAGCAACAACATGTATGAAGTTATGTCCTCTGAGTCATCTCCTAAGCCAGATAAGCAGCTAATGAAAGAGTCTTTAAGAAGAGAAATCGAAAGATCTTTATCTACCCTAACTCCTAGAGAGGCAGATGTTATTCGTTTGTACTTTGGACTAAGTGGAAAACATCCTATGACACTGGAAGAGATAGGAGAAAAGTTTGACTTAACTAGAGAAAGAGTTCGTCAGATAAAGGAAAAGTCTATTAGAAGATTAAAGCATACTTCAAGAAGTAAATTGTTGAAATCTTACTTAGGGTAATAATCCAATTCCAACTTTGTTTTTGTTAATTTGTGGTGAATTAAAATTTCTAATTGATGAGCCATTTAATTGCCCCTTCTTTATTAGCTTCAGACTTTGCCAACTTACAAAGTGAGTGTGAAATGATTAATAAAAGTGACGCCGATTGGTACCACTTAGATGTTATGGATGGTGTTTTTGTTCCCAATATATCCTTTGGAATTCCCATTATAAAATACATTAATAAACATACTTTAAAGCCATTGGATGTGCATTTAATGATAGTTGAACCAGAACGTTATATAAAAGACTTTAAAAACGTGGGTGCCAATATTTTAACTGTTCATATAGAAGCGTCTAAACACTTGCATAGAACCCTTCAAGCTATTAAACAAGAAGACATGAAGGCTGGCGTTGCGGTTAACCCACATACTGCTGTGGAATTGCTAGAACCAACATTGGAAGAAACAGACTTGGTTTGTATGATGTCTGTTAATCCAGGTTTTGGTGGTCAGGCTTTTATTGAAGGCACTTATCGCAAAGTTGAAAAGCTAAAATCTATGATTGTCAAAGCTGGACTAGATACCAAAATTGAAATTGATGGTGGGGTAACTTCTGCCAATGCTAGAAAACTGATAGACTGTGGTGCAGATGTTTTGGTTGCAGGAAGTTTTGTATTTAAGTCTGAAGATCCTACTAAAACCATAGCAGAACTAAAAAAGATTTAATCTTTACCTTCTAAGTATTCACTCAAGTAATCAAAGTGAGGGGTTAGCTTTCCATTAATAGTTTCTGATGCTCGATAAATTATATCCTCAGGATCGTAACCAGTAAGTGGTTCTAATACATGTTCGATAAACATTTTTCCAAACTCAAAAGAAGCATCTTTAGGTAACTCACATGGCAAATTGTCTACTGCCATTACCCCAACTGTATTTTCAGAAAGAAAATCTACTTCTTTCTGAGACTTTGGATCGTATCCGTAAAATGGTTGGGCAATGGTAGATGGTCTTAAGGTACAAGCAACAGGTCCGTCAATATCACAACTAACATCGGCAACTACACTTATATTCCAATTTGGGTGCTGCATATCTTTTCTAGTGAAAATAAAAGGAGACCTGTTGTCCCAATAGTGACAGGCTACATACAAATCTGCAACTTTAGCATATTTCATGAATGTGGAGGCGTGTCCAGTGGGGTCGTTAAAAAAAGCAGATTTGTCAAAACTTTTATTATCCTCTCTTGAAACATAGTCTTTTACGTCTAGTTGAGTATAAACAGGAAAGTTGAATTCTTTAGCAAGAAAATCTTCGGGAGATACTTTTTGGATATTTGTTTTTTCAATTACTTCTAAAGCACCTTTTCCCACTCTTCCTCCACCAGTAATTACCAGTTTAAAATCCTTAGGAAGATTTAATTTCTCTAGTTCTTCTTCCATTTCTTGACGGTCTTCACATAAATGCGCTCTTTTAAGAGAGTATCTTTTGGATTTAACGCCATAGCTCAATAATCCGTTATAACAGCCTACAATGCCTGCAAAACGACCAAATGCGATTAATCTTTGTCCTTTTATATTGGTAATGGTTTCCCAATCTATTAATTGAATATTTTTTTCAATAACAGCTTGCAGTAATTTTCTATTATAAGGTTGTTTTTTGAACGTGTGAGAAAAGAAGAAATACTTTTTATTGGGAATTAATTCATCGATAGGAACTTCTTTAACTCCAAGAAGAACATCACAATTGCTGACATCATCAACCACCTTTATTCCTTCGTTTAAATAATCTTGATCTTTGTATTTTCGAATTGGGCTTTTTTGTGCGACCAGCTCAATATTGGGATATTTTTCCTTTATCCACTTACACTGCTTTGGAGATAATGCTACACGTTTATCTGGTGGAGATTTTCCTTCTTTGATTAAGCCTATTTTCACAAATAATTAATTTTGGGCAAATATAACATTTGTAACCGATGATAATTTGCTTAATTTCGCAGAACTTAATTATATGGGGCCGACTTTGGATTTGACAGCAGGAGAAATAGTTAAGTAAGCATGTCGAGTGTTGGGAGTACTCTCGTAAATCGGAATTTCCAAGTCTATAAACGACAATAACAACTACAGGCTTGCAGCTTAATCACCGAGTGATTAACCTTAATCTTGCAGATTAGATTTGTAAGACAAGCTACCCAGCCATGACTACCTGTTCAGCGGTCATAGTAATCGGGTACCGTTGGTCTGAACTAAGTGGTGTAAAGTCTTGGTGCATCAACTAAAATTTAAGAGACTAAGGGTAGGTTAGGGTGTTTGTGCTCAGATTTACTTCGAAAATTAATCACAAAATAAACATGTAGAAATCTTAGTTGTTCCTTGTTTGGACGAGGGTTCGAAACCCTCCGGCTCCACTTTTTCATTTCTTGTTTAAAAGTATATAGCCGTATATTATGAAATAACAGAGTAATTGGCTATTTTTCTAAAGTAAACAGGCGTAAATAAATGTGCAAAATGTTTTGCCATAGTTTTGCCCCAAAAAAATTGTTTTGCTTTTATGAATAGAATTAGTTTCTCCGTCCGTTTTTTTGTTAAGCCAAAAAAGAAATATCATTATCTCTATGTAAGAATTATTGTCAATAGAAAATTCACTGAAATTTCTTTAAGAAGAAAAGTAGATATTTCTAAATGGGATGATAAAGCTCAGCGATTTAAGGGAAATAGTGAAATTTCTCAATCATTAAACTTTTACATTGATACCAATAGATATAAATTAATATCTATTCATAATAACTTAGTTAAAGAAGAAGAACATTACGATTCCAAAAAAATCAGGGATGTTTTTTTGGGAAAGCATATTGTCAAATTCTATTTGCTTAGAGAGTTTTATAATCACAATGAGAAAATAAAACGTTTATCAACAGATTCAAATAAGTATGCACCTGCTACCTATTTAAGATATAACACTGTATTAAACCATATAAAAGACTTTTTAATTATCAAAGGATCTAATGATATCGCATTTATTGATATTGATGATAAATGGATTAATGATTTAGATGAGTTTTTAAGGCTTGAAAAGAAGTTAAGCAACAATACCACTCTAAAATATCTAAAGCTTTTTAAAAAGATATATAATATAGCTCTAAGAAACGGTTGGGCAATCAAAGATCCATTTGCGAACTTTAAAATGAAGTTTGATCAAGTTAAAAGAGAGTTTTTATCTCTAGATGAAATAAAACAATTAATAGATAAAAACTTACACATTGAAAGATTAGAACATGTTAGGGATGTATTTGTTTTTTGCTGTCTAACTGGATTAAGATTTTCCGACGTCAGTAAACTAAACCAAGATGATATTCATACCAATATTGATGGTTCAAAAAGTATCATAAAAAAAACTCAGAAATCTAAAACTATAATCAGGGTTCCTCTATTGCCAACTGCAGAAAACATTATTAATAAGTATAAAGATTCTATTTACTGCAGAGTTAAAGAGGTTTGTTTGCCTGTTATAACTAATCAAAGAACAAACGCTTATTTAAAAGAGATTGCTGAGTTGTGTGGAATAAAAAAGAACCTAACCTTTCACATGGCTAGACACACGTTTGCAACATTGTCTCTAGAATACGGTCTTTCAACAGAAACGGTAAAGGCAATTTTGGGGCATTCTGATCTTAAAACAACCCAGATATATACCAATGTTACTGATACAAAAATCATGAACGAAATGAATGAACTAAAGTCAAAAATTACAATTTAAAAGTTATGGAACTAGCAGAAGCAATCAATCAAATAGATAGAAATGAATTAATTAATAAAGTTGTTTTGTCATGGTTTCCAGAGCTTAAAACAAAAAGCATTGAATCAGATCAAGAAGCTTTAGAAAAGTATAGAGTTTATTTAAGAAAATTTTCTAGTCAAAAAGGAATTGACAAAATCACAAAAAAACAAATTGAATTTGAAAAATTTGTTTTCAATATACATGAATTTACAACTAAGTTAGAGGGTGTATATTATCAAAATTCAGTTTTTTATTTAGAGTTAGTCGAAGAGCTAAAAACTATGAAACAGTTCTTAAAAGTGTCTTTAGACAGAGAAATAGAATATTTAGAGAAAGACTTAAAAAGACTAAAAAAACTAAGATGGAAATCTAAAGTAGGTCACTTAGGAGAAGTGTTTCATAAACTTAGAGATTGGGGGCATATAGATGCTGGTAATAAAGATTTAATTAACTGGATAGATGAGTGCTTTGATTATAAAGGTGAGAAAGACTCTCTTCACAAACCTATTGCTTCAGGACGATATTTGAACTCAGAAATAATTAAGAAAAATCATTATTAATATTCTTTTAATTATTCAATGCTAAATAATACTACTGAATATCCTTTGTATGAACCAAACCCAACATTAGTAAATTTATGATATAGATAATTTCTGTTATGGCCCGGAGATTTTTTCCATCCATTAAAAATACGAAAACATCTATCTTCAAAATCGAAATACATACTAATATCACGACCTGCTTTAATATTTTCATATGGTACAGAACTAATATGATTATATTCACCAGTATCAAATATATATTTAGCTCTTGATTGAGCTAAAGTATTTAAACTATCACTAATAATAAAAGGATTTACGTTGTTATCAATTCTATGTTGATTTAATAATTCAAAGAAAATAACTCTCATAGAATCAACAGTTGATTTTTTGCTTTGAGAAAAAACTGAAATAGGAAAGAGTAATATGAAAAGAAGTTTATTCAAAGATTTGTACTGCATATCCTTCATAGAAGCCGTATCCAACTTTTATAAAATAGCTACGTTTTAAATTTGCATTATGTCCAGGAGAGTCTTTCCATGATTGTAATGTCCAATATGAAAACTTTTTAAGAGTAAAAATATGTCTGCTTCCATATTGAATATTCTCACCAGATGGATACAAGTTACTATGCTTAAACTCACCAGTTTCAAACATTGTCTTAGCCCATGATTGAGCTAATTCGTTTAAACTATCAGATAATTCCAATTCTTTAACATTGTTTTGCAATCTATACTCATTTAATTCTTGATGCATATAATATCTTAAAGAATCAACGCTAGTTTGAGGAGTTTTAGAAAAATCAATTTGAGAATATACCGATAATGGTAATAATAATATTAAAAGTAATTTATTCATTATTCAAAGATTTGTACTTTATATCCTTCATAAAATCCGTATCCAACTTTTATAAAATAGCTACTTTTTAAATTTGCATCATGTCCAGGAGAGTCTTTCCATGATTGTAATGTCCAATGTGCTTTCTTTTTTAGAGTAAAGATATGTCTGCTTCCATATTGAATATTTTCACCGGATGGATATAAGTTACTATGTTTAAACTCACCAGTTTCAAACATTGTCTTAGCCCATGATTGAGCTAATTCGTTTAAACTATCAGATAATTCCAATTCTTTAACATTGTTTTGCAATCTATACTCATTTAATTCTTGATGCATATAATATCTTAAAGAATCAACATTATCCTGCGGAGTTTTAGAAAAATCAATATCTTGAGTATATACCGATAATGGTAATAATAATATTAAAAGTAGTTTATTCATTTTTCAATTCTTCTAATATCTTAATTTGATTAACTGTTAATTCTAACGCGTGATAATTAATTGCTAAAGGTGCCATTGATCCACCCTGATATTGATATCCAACAATTTCACAAGAACTATTTCTAAAAGTAATAAAATCATTTTTTGATTTTTTTATCGCATTAATTATATTTTCACTGTTTTTCAAAAGGTTAAGTGTGAAAGTGTCATTATCATCTTTATGCCATTCTTTAAATTCATTATAAAATTTCTCTTGTCTTTTAATATAAAATTCATATTGAGCATTTAGAATACTATCAGCAATATTAAACTGAATGTAGCTACACTCGTTCATTTCCATTTGGTTGGCATCTGGATTTGATTCGCAGCCAGTTTTCCATGGTGGATTATTAAAGTCTATCTGTGCATTTGCAAAAAGACTAAAAAGGCATAAAGAAATAATTAAATTAATTTTCATAATCTAAATAATTGTGTTGCGAAAAATCTATCATGGTAGCACACATACTCATTAGGAATTATTTTTCCATTTAATTTTTTTGGTTGCTTAACTATAAAACCATAATAATCAAATGCCATATAATTCCACCTTTTATCTAACATATTTTCATTGTGTCCAGGTGATTCTTTCCAATTAATAAACATAGCTAATGCAAGTTCTTTGGCATTCATTACTTTATAACGGGTATTCATCCAAGAAGTGCCATTACCATTAAAATCATTTGTTCTCATTAAACAATTTTCAGAACTCAGTTCTATTTTTGTTCTATCCCAAGGGCTAAATCCACTAAAATATGGGTTATTTTCATTTTTTTCAAAATGACCCATAGCTCCCCATTTGCTCTGAAATGCTTGATACATGGAATGTTTTTTACATGCTGGCTGTAATTGATTATCCCATGAAAGTTTATGTAAGTTGTGATTTATTCTATGCTCATTAACAAGTCTAAACATTTCTTTTCTTACTGAATCTCCAAATAATGAGTCACTTGATCTAAAGCATTCCTCCCTAACCGGAATTACATACTTCTCTTTTTTTTGTTTTTTCTTGAATAAATTCAGTTTGTTAAACTGACTATTCACTGCGCCTACAGATGATAAATAAACTATAAAAAGAAGCAAAAATCTTCTCAAACAAAACGCTACCATGGTTAAAAATATGGTTTTTTTTAATTTTTTCTAAATCTATTTTCGCTCATATAACATTAAATAACTATGAGCTTAGAAATTATCACCAAAACAGACTTTAATGCCTTTAAATTTGAGTTAAGAGACCTAATTCTTGAAATTTTAAATAATAGTCAACCTTTTAAAAAAGAAATACTATCCAATGATGAATTAATGGAACTTCTTAATGTATCAAGTAGTACTTTAAGAAAATACAGAATTACAGGAAAGCTTACTTATTCTAAAGTAGATGGATTGATTTATTATGAATATGAGGATATTCAAAATTTCATCAGATCATATAAAACAAATACGCTTTCTAAAAACCTTAATGCAATAGAATAATTGATCAAGCTCTGGTGGAGACCAACTTGATTGAACATGACCAAGGGATATACTGAGGTTAGCTTTCAAATGGGTGTCAAATAACCTTTGGCATCCTAAGAGAGTGTTCTAAAAAACTCAAAAACAAATATTATCATTTTAGAAAAGAAACATATTGACTCTTTAAATACTATTGAAATAGATAGTCTAAAACTTAGAATTCCATTTGAATTAGTTGAGGTGTTGGATTCTAGAATTAATGATGAATACGTTTCAATTAATTGTAATACAGCTGAGTATGATGGGGAACCAGTAGTTAGAAATTGGTTGGTAAAAGAATTTAGAGGTTATTCAACAAGGTGGCAAATAAGATACCAAAACCTTGTAAGAGGAATGCCTAAGAAAGTTTTGACTATTCTTATGAGTTCTAAAATATTAGAAGAAAACTACTTTGAGGGGCTATCAATTGATAATCATAAAAATGTTTATCAAAAACTTATCAGTATGGAAGTGGCATTTTTTGAATATGATTCATTTATAAATGCTGAATGTACTGATATTGATTTCAAAAAAGACATCAAAACTACTATGTTTAGGGACTTAATTCCAATGCTGGTTTCTAGTGCAAGAACAAGTCATTTGTCAGGAACAGGAATAAGATCTTTTCAAAAAAAAGAAAACATGGGTGTTCAATGGTCTGATAGAAAGGGGGCAACGCTTAAAAATCCTTATTTAAAGATTTATCATAAGACAATAGAGCTGAAAAACAATAGTGTTGAATTTAAAAATGAATACTTGTTTGATTTTAATATTTCAAATATTGTAAGAGTAGAATTTACAATAAAAAATAACAAACACTTAAAAAAGTATGGTATTCAAAGCCAAAAATTTATTGATCTATTAAAACTAAGTCAAGAAAAAAAAACTTCTATATTGGAAGAAACTATAAATATTCATTTAATGCCAAGATTCATAAAACCAGACAGACCTCTAAAGCAAATAACTCCATCGGATATAATGTTATTTAATTCATTGTACATTTTATCTAATAAAATGTATTTGAACAAGTATAGAGCTGTAGATTATTTGTTAACTAATATAAAAGATAAAACAGCTAAATCAAGAGCTAAAAAGAAGCTAGAGCATATTTATGATACTTATGTTCAAATGCAAGATAAGTCCAAAAAGAAAGAAAAAATGATCTCTCTTTTTGATGCAATTTGTTGGCAATAAAACCCCTTTATATGATAAAGGGGTAAAGTTGTCAAATTTGACAACCACTAAAAGTTATAAAATGAGTATAAAATCTTTAACAATTGAACAGCGAAAAGGACTAAAAAAGCACTTAGTTCATGGAGATTTAAAAAGAGTAGCTAAAAAACTCAATTTATCCAATTCAGCAATACATGGATTTTTCAATGGAAAGTCAAATAATCCAGAAATTTTAGATGAGTTGCTAAAATTATTGAGGAAATATGCGAAAAATAGGGGGGATGTTGATAATATTTTGGGCAAAATAAATGCAGAATAGGTGCAGAATATAAGCACATTCTATTTAAAATATATTTGAAAAGGATTCTAAAATTGATTTACTTTATAGTAATAATAATTGTATCACTTACATTTTTGATTTGGGGAAATGTATATACTCAACAAAAAAATGAAGTTTCAGAAAATATTTATTTTGGCATAAACCTTGAAGGATCTTCTTTAGCCTTCCGATTTTTTTCTTTTTCAAGAATTTCTTCCTCATTTAATGTTAAATTGTAATTACTGGTTGTTTGATGATCAATTTAATTTTCATTATTCTAATAAATTACAATATGTTAATATTATGTAGGAATCGAATCCACTTGTGGATCGTGAAAAAAACCCTCCGCCTCCACCATGATCAACTTTTTCTTAATTTAATGGTTTAAAACTTATTAAATGAAGAAGTTTATAGTGTTTATGTTCTCAATAGTGTTTTCTGTAAGTTGTAACGTAGAGTACACTACTATTCCAGACCAAAACTTTGAGCAAGCTCTTATTGAGTTAGGTTATGATGATGTAATTGATGGGAAAGTACTTACTGAAACAATAAGTTCGATTTGGGCTTTAAGTATTCCCAGAAAAGGGATTTCAGACCTTTCTGGGATAGAAGCATTTAATGATTTACTTATATTGGATTGTAGCATTAATCAACTCACAAATTTAGATGTAAGTAAGAATACTGATTTAGATCATTTGGAATGTTCTCAAAATCAACTCACAAATTTAGATGTCAGTGGATGTACTGCTTTAATTACTTTGGAATGTTCTCATAATCAACTTATCAATTTAGATGTTAGCAATAATGCAGCTGTAACTCAATTGGTTTTTTTCCATAACCAACTTACGAGTTTAGATTTAAGCAATAACCCTGCTTTAATTGAATTATATTGTGATGGAAATCAACTCACCAATTTAGATGTTAGCAATAACACTGGTTTAACTACTTTGAGTTGTAGTGAAAACCAACTCACAAATTTAGATGTAAGTAAGAATACTGATTTAGATTATTTGCAATGTTCTGAAAATCAACTCACAAATTTAGATTTAAGTCAAAATACTGCTTTAACTTCTTTGGATTGTAGTCATAACCAACTAAACAATTTAGACTTAAGTAAGAATACTGCTTTAACTGGTAATTATTTTATGTGTTTTTATAATCAATTTGACTGTGATGCACTTAGAGCCAAATACAATCTGACTGTGATTCCCTAAAAGCAGTGAATATAAGACAGTCCTAGGTAGTTTAAAAACTTTTCTTAACGAAACTTACGGATAAAAAAACAAAATCTAATTAACTACAAAATCAACAATGTTTTGCTTATGTTTTGCTTTTTGATTTTGTCGATTTTCAAAACCTTGTAAATGAATTAGTTACAGGTAAGGTTCGGTTCCCTCCGGCTCCACTTAGTAATTCTCTTGAGGAAAACGACTATATTTTACAGATAGAGTAGGGCTTTTATTTCTAAAATTTATTAATAATAATAGTCAAATGTTTGAAGTAATATAATATATGTTTGACTATCTTTTAGTTTATGACCGTAAATAAATGTGGAAATTGTTTTGGGTATTGTTATTAGTCATTTTTTATTATTTCAAGGTCAAGTCCAAGAATTTTATTGTCCGTATCCTTCAGAAAGAAGCTGCTTCTTTGGGCATTAGAGATTACAATTTTACCATGGATGTCCTGTACGTTGTTTCCAAAGTATTCTATGTTTTGAATTTTTATATAGTTAATTGGAAGTCTTATTTTTCTTAAAATAGAATCATTAGAATTATTTACAACATTGTAGATATTAAAATCTCGATTTTCTCCAGCCATATTGATTTCTAATTCCTTATGTTTAATAAGAATTGCAATCTCTTTAGTTTCCGCTTTACTAATTTCATTGGTCGCAAAAATTAAAACTCTTTTTTTATGTAGACTAGCGTTAGTATTAAACCATGGAACAAATGTTGAAAATCCAAATAAAGCAATAAAAACTATAATTACAGTTGTCCAATTTAACAAAATATGCCATGATGAATTCCATGCTGATCTTGCTAGAAATGCCGAACCAATAATCGAAAATAAACCTACAATTAAATCTAAATAACCTAACAGAGAAGACGGATGAGTGTACAATGCTATGCAATCAATATTTTGTAATCGATTATTGTTTTCAATTAATAAAAAAAATTGGTAAACTAAAAAAGATAAAATGAAAGGAATACAATATATAACGATTGATCCAATTAAAAATTCATGTTTTTTAATGTAATCCTTCATTTTTTTTAACTTGATTATTTAATCAGGAGCAGTATATAGACTTAAAGTTTAATTACCATAAATATATAAAAAAGATAAATAAGTACTTTATTAAGGGGGGTACTAAATATTAACATATTTCAATATTATCGCCTTCTGATGTAAAAATATTCATATATGTTCCTTTGTGTTTACCACTTTCTAATTCACCAACTAGAACATTTGATTTAAATATTAAATCCTTGATTAAATCTATATCACCATTAGGTGTTCCTATACATAAATAAGAAAATCTAAAATCTTCTTTTTTAGGGCATTCATCACTTTCAACTTCATAAGAAAAAGATGAGCCACTATAGTCTTTTTCAAGATATAATGTATTTTCAAAATCCTCTGAATACTCCGGATTTATTTCCACGGATTCATCCCAATTTTCATCACAAAGTTCAATGATTTCTGAGTAATGCAAAACATCACTGTGTTTAATTTCTAATACCACATTCTGATCTTCGTCATATACTACTATACTTGAAGGGTCGTTAGATCCTAGAGAGCATGTCTCAAAATCCCCTTCACCAGCAAGATGGAGCTGCTCTAATTCATAAATATCATTGATTTCATATTGGGCTTTTTCAACTTGATCTCCATTTAAACTTTTAGATTGGATATGATACTCCCATCCAGTTAATACAATTTCATACTTCATTTGATAAATTTTAATGTTACCTACTCTAAATCAGTTTTCGGCTCCCCTAGTTTCTTAACAAGTTACACACAACGAGGGGATAAAGTAATTACGTTTATTTCCTTTATAAATATATGCAAAAGATAAATATTGTCAAATAAGCACATTTTATATCATAAAATGTTTGACCTATGTTTGACCTCCGGATTTTTTAAATTGTAACTAACTGGAAATAAACAGGTTACAAGTAGGGTTCGAAACCCTCCGGCTCCACTATCTAATTCTGTTAAATTCCAATATTATATTTCTTTATTGACTTTTTTAAGAATATTAGATCTGATTACTGGGCTTAAATCCTTTAGAAAATTATCTTCAAATAAATAATTTATTTCATTTTTTAGTTCTGGATATTTTTGAGAAATTTTCAACAATATCACCACAGCATAATATCGTGTTCCAGATTTTACTTTTATATCTGCCCACAACTTTATGCAAATATCAAATAGAAATCCCTCTTGTTTTTTTGTCCAGTGAAATTTAATTGTAATTTTTAATAGTTCCCTCTGATGTCCTGCTTCTTTTTCAGGGATAGATTTAATTATTTTAAGAAGAAATGGTCTACATCTTTTATCATCTTTGGTTAAGGTTCGAGATAATAACCAGGCTGCTCTCCAAGAATAATCTTTCTCATTTTTCATGGATAATTCAATTATGTTATGGATTATAGAATCATCTGAATCTAGAAATATTTTTACTTCATCAAAATTAATATCACTCCAACATCTATTATTTCTAAATTTTTTTAATAACTGAACAGACATAATTATCAAATTTTTTAAAAGATTATGGAACAATTAAGCTCGTTCTTTAAAATAAATTTTTGAAAAAGTATTAATTTTTTTTTCTTGCAACTATTCTTCCACCTATCCATGCCATTGGAATGTAAGCTAATACAATATCAACTATTGCAAACCAAAAAGGACCTGGCAACATAAAATTTACAGTTATTCCACCAATTAGAAAAAGCACACCAATTCCTAGCGAAAATTTCATTTTATGACTTACAGCTATAAAACCTGCAGCTATTGCTCCAACTAAAGTACCCACGGAATGAGCTAAAAATGGAAAAATAAAAAATTCAAATTCTAAAGTTGGCATCAACTCTGCTAAAGCAACCATGTCATTTGGATCTAATCCTACAATAGGAAATAGTTTATGACCTAATTGTATTAATCCCATATTGACAATACTTCCAAAAAACCAACCAAATATTAAAGCTAAAATATTTTTAAATACAGTTTTTATTTTTTTCAATTCATTTATTTTGAGTACAGCTCATTTTTCAGTTATTAAATTATCATTTTTTTATGAACTGTTTTGATTCTAATTTATTTAAAGATTGAAATTGAATTTGATATAATCCGTTAGCCATTCTGCCAATATTAATATAGTTTTTAGAAGGTTCTTCAATTTCATTAATTTTATGCCCCAATGAATTATAGATAGTTATTTTATTTACTATCCAATCAGATTTAAATCTTAACAAGTTCGAGGCTGGATTTGGATATATTTGTATTTCTGAATCTGAGGAAATTCTATTTTCTAGTTCACTTATGTTATAGAAATTTCTGGCAAAGTCATAATTATCTATTTGTAGTTCATAGAAGTAATCATTATTATTAAGTGGGGTAGATGCTAATAAATTTCCACTAATTACATCAACCATTTTTAGATAAGTTCCAATTTCATTTTGTACATAGATAATGTAAGTTTCAGTAGATTGATCGAAACATAGTCCTCCGATAGCGTACCCCGGTAGATAACCACTAATTACTGCATTTTGTGCATTTACAGAAATTATAGCTCCTGTAACAACATCAATTTCTGCTATTCTTAAATTAGTATAATAATTGAAAAATGATTGGCTATAATTAGATGAATCTATGTCTTGCACAAGTCCATATAAAGTATTGTTGTTAATATTGAATTCCAATGCAGAAAATCGATTTCCATTTTGATAAATAGTAGGAGAGGATAATATGCTTCCGTCCAATACATTTATACTATACAATTTTGTTTGATTTCCACTAACTCCTATAAAAATAAATCTACCCGTATTTGAATCGAAAGTAGAGTTGCCTATAGCAACTGCATTCACACCCGCTAAAGTGGCTATAGAAGTGGCTGTTCCAGTTTGAATATCTATCTCACCAAAATGTTCTACAGACCCATCCCACCATAATCCATATAATTTTTGGTGTTGTAAATCATATTCAATTTCAATGGGTTGAACAGAAGGCAAATTGAAATTATTTGAAACGCTATCGTCAATATCCATAACATAAAGTCTTTTGCTGTTACTAGTATTAAATCCCCAACAGAAGAATCGTTTGTTTTGTTGATCATAAGCTGTAGCACCTGCTGCCACAGCCACTAAAGAATTGGTACTAACTTCAAATGTTGTAGTGCCAGTAAATGGGTCTATACTAACTACATCAAATGGAATACTCATACTTCCATTTACTGTTTTTTTTAATCCGTAAAGAGTTTGGCTAATTAATGTTGGAGATAAAAAAGAAATAAAAAAGAAAAGAAACAAATTAGTAAATTTCATAACCTAGTTTAATTTAGGATATAAATATAAAGATATTTAGCGATTCAAAATGTTTGACCTATGTTTGACCTCGGGATTTTCAGATTTGTAATTAACTGAAAATAAATAGGTTACAAGTAGGGTTCGAAACCCTCCGGCTCCACTTTTAGGAATTTTTAAGGAAAAAACTTTATTTTATTTCTTCTAGTAAAACATCAACAGCTTTTTGTAATTGAGTATCTATTCCTTTTGCACCCCAACCTGGTGCGTTTTTCACCAAATAATCTGGTACTGCAGGAGCATCATTTTCCATATTCAATCCAGATTTTTTGACGTACCAAGCACGAAATGGCATGCGCACATAGCCTTTTGACAATCTATAGCCTCCAGTAGAAATTACTGCACCAAAAGTAGGTTGACCTACTAATTTACCAAGTCCTAAATTTTTATAAGCATGTGAAAATATTTCTGCATTAGAGTAACTATTCTCGTTGCACAAAGCCACAGTAGGTTTTGTGTTAACCGATAAAATTGCTCGCTCGTTAAAAGGATAATTCCCTCGAAACTTTTTATTTTCCTTCTGTAGATTATCAGATGCTCCCCTTGGAATTGTATACGCATGTTGGTCTACATTTAAAACAGCCATTAAACGATCCGTGGTCCAACCTCCACCATTGTACCGAACATCAATCACAATACCTTTTTTTCCATATCCACTGGCTTTCAACTCTCGTTCAAAACTTTCAAAACTTGGAGAATTCATTCCTCTAATATGAATATACCCTAGCTGTCCATTTGAATATTTTTCTACCAGTTCTCTTCTAGAGTCTACCCATGCTTCATACTGTAAAGTTCTTAAGGAGCTTGAAGTTCTAACAATAACATCTTTTGCGTTACTTTTTGTTAATAATATCTCTTCCCCTTTGGAATTTTTTAATAAACTGTAAAAATTAGTGTTTTTACTTATCGGTTTATTATTAACCGCAGTGATAATATCGCCGACTTTTAAGTTTACCTTTGATTTGTTTGCCACAGAATTTTTAAGTACATATTCAACTTTAACTCCTTTTGAAATATTCTTCACTTCAACCCCTAACAATCCAATATTATCATTGTTTGTACGTTCAGAAGTTTTTGCTCGATAACCCATATGACTAGCATTCAACTGACCTAACAACAAATTAAATACAAAACTGTAATCTTGCTCTGTACTCGCTTTTAACGCTAATGGTTTGTATTTTTTAATCAAAGATTTCCAATCATAGCCATGAAAATTAGGATCATAGAATCCCATTGTTAGCACACGAGTACCTTCTTTATAAACCTGTTGATTCATAGCAACAAAATCTTCTTTATATTTGGCTAGATGAGCTAGAGAAGTAATTTTATCTCCATTAGGGTTCAGTTCTTTTAATCTACCTGAAGACGTGAAATAAAATTTACCATCAATATCTGCTACTCTTCCTACTTTTGAAGTTTCTTTTATGGCTTTTGGGCTACTACCGTCTAATTTAACTTTAAAAAAACACCGTTTATTTGTTGATGGATCTGTCGCAGAATAATATACGTATTTGCTGTCGGGACCAAACATACCTTTGTATTCATCGTCTGGTAGTCTAGTAATTCTAGTAAGTCTATCAAAAATTCTTTCTTTATCGATAGCCACCTTTACCTTTTTCTTATCCTTTTTTTTGTCCTTATCCTTTTTTTTATCCTTATCCGCTTCTTTTTCTGAATAATAGTCTCCATTTTCTCTATCTATTTTGGACCGTTCCCAATCCTCCTTTTTTAGCCAAACCATCCAAACATCATAATCTATTCCTCCTCTATTTCCACTTCTATTGGACGCGAATGCTAATTTTTTACCATCTGGACTCCAAACTGGAGCTATGTCACTTCTTGGGTGCATAGAAATATTAAACTTATTGTTAGGATTCTCTACGGATTGAATAAATATTTCACTATCAAAGTTCAAGTCTTCCTGAGAATAAGCAATGTACTTACCATCTGGACTCCAACTTACATCTTCTGCCTCTGCCCAACCCGAAGAATAAGATTTGCTATTGGATATAACGCCAGCCTTTATATCAGCTAGCATTAAGTTGGCTCTACCAACTCTATAAACTAGTTTTTTATGGTCTGGTGAGACCAAAACGTTATATACATCTTCATTACTTTTAGTAAGTTTTGAGATTGAAATCTTTAAACTCCTATCTAATCCAACTAGAGTATCATTAGAAACAGCCTTGTATATTTCGTTATGTCCATCTCTATCTGAAACAAATAACAACTCTGTATCGCTAATCCACTGTGGGTTCCTATCTCTGTATGCATGGTTACTTACATTATTACAGTTTTTTCTATCCTTATTATTTAGCTTTACAAAAATTTCTCCGTTAATTTCAAGAGCAATTAATTTTCCGTTAGGTGATATATCAAAATCAGAAATATCTGATGTTGTAGAAATTTCTTTTTCAGTCTCAAATTTGTAATCAGATTCTATTCTTAAGTTGATCTTTTGAGATTGTCCCTCATCTATTCGATATAAGTCAAAAAGCGTTGAATAGACTATTGTACCTTTATTACTTACAGAAAAAGAAACAACACCATTTTTATTTTGATCCGTTATTTTTTTTGAAGTTCCATTTACCGAACCATTAGTGTTTATAGATTGCTTGTAAATATTATAACGACCACTTTCAGCACCTATATAATATAAATTACCAGCTGCATCCCATAAAGGAGAATGATCGTTTTTTTGAGAGGAAGTCACTTGGAAATAGCTCCCTGTTTTAATGTTGTAAATCCACACATCGCGTTGGGCTGAACCTGAATAATCTTCTCTAGAAATTCTACAAGCCCCTTTGACAAAAGCAACTAAATTCCCATCAAAAGAAACACTTGCCATACTACCTAAAGCTGTTATGAATCTTTGCGGAGTACCACCATTAGCATTAACATGATAGATTTGCTCGTCCCATTCAGGCCCTTTTAAAATCCTAGTTGTTGCAAATACAATATTGTTAGAAGATGTCCAATCATAAGGTGTATCACCTGTCGGATAATATGTTAATTGTTTAGGTGTTCCTCCATTTTTTTTAACTATAAAAATATTATTGGCTCCTTTTCTATTTGAAGAAAAGGCAAGTTGATCTCCACTAGTATTCCAAATAGGGTTACTTTCATAACCCTCATGAATAGTTAGTCGTTTTGATTGTTCAGTATCGAAATTGTGAATCCAAATATCTCCTTGATAGGAAAAAGCCATTTCTTGGGCATTTGGACTAATTCGAGGCATACGAATCAGAGAATTTTGCGCTGAATGTAATACTGTTATCAGCATAAATAATACGAAACATAATTTTTTGTTCATGAGTTTAAATTTTTATATTCAAATTTCAACAGCTAATTTAAAAAAATACATTATCGGTATGAAAAATTTACAGGTTATTGTATAGGGTATAAGTAATAGATCAATTAACCTCGAAATTATTTTACCAAAAGAGTATTTAATCTTGCTATTTGGTTGTTGAATGGAAAATAATTTTCCCAAATACTTTACTTTTGGAATCCATAAGAATTTTTGAACCTATAAACTAATCCAATTATGGATCTGCATTACAACTTCGAAACAGACCAAAATTACATCCAAATAAAAAATAACAATGACGATTTAGTTGCTTTTGTAGATCTAATAAACGGAGGCTCTTTACAACACTTGCAACTTAATGGAATAACTGTGATAGAACCAAAAAAAGAGTTTTCATATTCTGATTCATTTGCTTCCGCCCTCTTATTTCCTTTTGTAAATCGTTTAAAAAATGGTATTTATTCTTTTAAAAATAAATCTCATCAATTCCCAATAAATGAAATAGGAGGAAATGCTCACCATGGAGTTTTATACAATAAGATTTTTTCTTTAAAAGACTATTTTTGTAAAGATAATGAAGCCATTCTAATTCTAGAATACGAATCAAATGGAGAGGACGGTTATCCATTTGCATTCAAAATTAACCTACAGTATACTTTTGGTTTTAATTACTTAAATATGAATTTAACAGTTGATAATCTTTCCCAATATGACTTTCCCTATTCTTTAGGTTGGCATCCATATTTTATATCCTCTGATTTGTCAAAAAGTTGTGTTAAATTTTCAAAATCTCATGATATTGTTACAGATGAAGATAGTGTAGCTCAACATCGCTCTAAAGTAAATCAGAATGTAGAAATTAACCCTACCGACAAGCATTTAGACAATTGCTTTCAACTGAAAAACGGTGAAGTGAAATTTACAACTCCAGATTATAAAATGAGTATTTCAACAAATCGGTCCCCAGCATTTATACATCTTTACACTCCTAAGATTAATAACTTATTTGCTATTGAGTTAACTTCGGGGATTTCTAATAGCTTTAATCATGGTATTGGTTTAAATTATCTAGATAAAGGAAGTTCAACCAATATGACTTGGAAAATTAAAATCGATTCTATCAAATGAAATACTTTTTATATATTCTATTATTTGTAATATCTTTTTCTGCTTGTAATTCTGAAACACCCAAGGATAAAATTTTTTCAAACGAAGAATTAGATTGTAATCATTCTATCCTTAGCAATTCCGAAAAGGATAATAAGTCCAAATTTACTATTGATTTAAATCTATGGAACGAAAGTAACGAATTGGATACTTCAAAATTGTTTCAGATGGTGAGAATTCCTGCTGGTACTTTTTTAATGGGGTCTGAAGATGACTCTATGGCACTTCCAAGAGAAAAACCAGCTCATGAAGTTGAAGTTAATAGTTTTTATATGGATGTTCATGAGGTTACCAATTCTCAATTTAAAAAATTTGTTGATGCTACCAACTACATTACTATAGCCGAACGTCCCATTGACTGGGAAGAGATGAAAAAACAACTTCCTCCAGGAACTCAAAAGCCATCAGAAGACGATTTGCAACCAGGCTCTTTGGTCTTTAGTTCCCCAAAAAATGTTGTCAATTTAGCTGATTTTTCAAATTGGTGGAAATGGGTAAAAGGTGCATGCTGGAAGCATCCTTTAGGACCAGAAAGTGGAATAGCTAATAAAGCCAATCATCCTGTGGTCCAAATTGCTTACCAAGATGCATTAGCATACGCAAATTGGGCTGGTAAAAGATTACCAACTGAAGCAGAATGGGAGTGGGCTGCAAAAGGTGGACTTCTATCCAATCATTACCCATGGGGAAATGAAAAAGTTAATAGTGGAGAAGCTAAATGTAACTACTGGTCAGGAACATTTCCTATAGAAAATTCTAAAGAAGATGGATTTTATTATACTGCGCCTGTTATTAGTTACAAAACAAATGGTTACGGATTATATAATATGGCAGGAAATGTATGGGAAATTTGTTCAGATTGGTTTGATGAAAATTATTATCAAGATTGCTATAAATTAGGGTTAATTAAAAACCCTCAAGGTCCTAGTAAAAGTAATTATAGTATGGAGCCTTACGAGAAAAAAAGAGTAACCAGGGGAGGTTCTTTTCTTTGTAACGACAGTTATTGCGCAAGCTACAGAGTAACTGCTAGAATGCCTTTTTCTGAAGATTCTGGAACAAACCACACAGGATTTAGATGCGTTTCTGAGATTAAAAAGTAAGCTTTACAGTACCTTTACTCCATTATTGGTTTTAACAATATGAGGAGTCAATTTGATATTAAACTTCTCTAAATAAGCCTGAGAAATATCGTTTATGAAAAGATCTACATAATCTTCTTTTACAATATTTAAAGTACATCCACCAAATCCTCCACCCATCATTCTCGCTCCCTTTACTGAAGAAATATTTCTTGTAAAATCCACAAGGAAATCCAACTCTTTACAACTAACTTCATAAAGATCTCTTAATCCTTCATGAGAACTATAAAGTAAATTACCTAATTGAACTACATCTCCATTTTTAAGATAATCTACTGCTTTTAGAGTTCTCTGATTTTCTTCACTTGCAAAGGCAGCTCTTTTATACTCTTCAAAGGTAAGATTTGTTTTAAATTCATTAATTATTTCAATAGGAATATCGCATAAAAAATTATATTCTGGATACTTAAGCTTTATGGAATCTAAAGCCGATTGGCATTCTTGGGTTCTCACATTATATTCACTTGTAGATAAATTATGAGAAATATTTGTGTTAAGCAAAACTATCTTATGATTTAATAATTTTGCTGGAACTAATTTGTGCGTAATTTTTTGACAGTTGAGCAATAAAAAGTGGTTGTCTATGCCGTTAATTACTGCATATTGGTCCATTATTCCACATTTAGTACCTGCAAAATCATGTTCAGCACGTTGGCAAAGGGATATAATTTCTTGATTGCTTAATTTTAACTTTAAAAGTTCGTTAACTCCCTTGGCAAAGCCACATTCTAAAGCTGCAGAAGAACTAATTCCAGAACCTACAGGAAGATTACTTTTAAATACACAATCAAAACCTTGGATTTTATCTGGACAAAGGAGGTTTATATAATATAGAACGCCTATTAAATAATTGTGCCATGAAATAGGACTTTTATCAAGTTTATTTATTTCAATTTTTAATGGATTGTCAAACGCCATTGATTGAACGTAAATAAGATTGTCATTTCTTTTTTTAAATTTAAAATGAATTACTTTGTCAATAGCAGCCGGAAGAACAAAACCACCATTATAATCTATATGTTCTCCAATCAGGTTAATTCTACCCGGAGACTCAACTTCAATATCTGGTAAGAAATTTAGAAATTTTTCCAATTTAATAGCCTGGATTTTGAATTAGGTTCGAGTTTAATTCCATTTCATTAAATAGAATAGGCCATTTTGAGGTTCCAAAGTCAATGCTTATAAAGCTAATTTCAAATTCCATATGGTTAATATAATTCAAATTCAGATATTTTACAATTTACCAACCTCTTTGTTGAAATATAGTTAGTTTGCATGCCAATAATGATAATATGTGGGTAATTTTTGGTATTGTATAAGCCTATATAGTTTATGGGATTTTTCAATTTAGAGTATTAATCTACTAATTGCTATTTTTAAAATTTTGGAATTGATAGGTTCCTTTATATATTGGGTTTTTAAAAAAATTTAAAATGAATAGAGTAATTTCTAAAAGTTTAACCCCAATTTTAATCTTAATTTTTTCTTACAATGGAATTTCACAAAGTTTAGATCCCATTCTAGAGAATCCTCAAATAGTAGAAATAAATAAATTACCTGCTAGAGCTACTTTCTTCCCATATGAATCAATCGATTTAGCTCTTAATGGTCAAATGAAAGCTTCTTCAAGATTTATTTCTTTGAATGGGGAGTGGTTCTTTAATTGGTCTAAATTGCCTGAACAAAGACCTAAAGAATTTTATAAAAATGAATACAAGGTCGATACTTGGGATAAGATTCCAGTTCCTTCCAATTGGCAATTGCATGGTTATGGAATTCCAATTTATACCAACATTAAATATCCATTTAGTTTTTATGATGAACCCAATCCACCAGATATTCCAGATGGAAATAATCCTGTGGGTTCTTATAAGAGAATATTTAATATTCCAAATGAATGGGATCAAAAGAAAGTTTATATTCATTTAGGTGCAGTAAAATCTGCATTTTACATATGGGTAAACGGAATAAAGGTTGGGTATAGTCAAGGATCCAAATTACCAGCAGAGTTTGATTTAACTGAATTTGTTAGAACTGGGGAAAATAATATCTCTTTAGAAGTTTATCGTTGGAGTGATGGAAGTTTTTTAGAAGATCAAGACTTTTGGCGATTATCAGGTATAGAAAGGGATGTCTATTTATATTGTAGAGATGATATTCAGATAAAAGATTACTTTTCGTTGTGTGATTTGGATAGTTATTTTAAAAATGGGAAGCTAGATTTAAATGTGAAATTTCAGAGCTTTCGGAATAAAAAGTTTACTGGTTTTTTATCCACTACATTAAAAGATAATAATAAAACTATTTACGATTTAACATCTGAATTAAATATAAGCAGCAATGATTCTTCCAATATCAATATAAAAGCTTACATCCCAGATGTTAAAAAATGGTCTGCAGAAACTCCTTATTTATACAATCTTCAAATTCTTCTTAAAGATAAAAAAGGAGAGGTAATTGAATCCATATCAAAAATGGTTGGTTTTAGAAATGTTCAACTAAGCAATGCCCAACTTTTAGTAAATGGACAACCCATAATTATAAAAGGAGTAAATCGTCACGAGCATGATTATAAAACCGGTCATGTAGTTTCAAAGAAAAGTATGATTCAAGATATTGAAATAATGAAATCTAACAATATAAATGCTGTTAGAACATGTCATTATCCAGACGATCCATTTTGGTACGAGCTATGCGACAAATATGGCTTATATGTTTATGACGAAGCCAATATAGAATCTCATGGAATGCATTACGATTTAAACTATACTTTGGGAAATAACCCGTTGTGGTTGAAAGCTCATATCCAGAGGACTAAAAGAATGATTGAAAGAGATAAAAACCATCCTAGTATTATTGCTTGGTCGCTCGGAAATGAAGCAGGTAATGGTTATAATTTTTACAACACTTTCCTCTTAGCAAAAAGCATGGATAGTTCCCGAATAGTTGTTTATGAACGCTCATTAGAAGAATGGAATACCAATACAATTGGAGATATGTATGCAGATTATACAAGACTAGAAAAGTATGCTAAAAGAAAGAAAAATGCTGATAGACCTTTTATTTTATGTGAGTATGCACATGCTATGGGCAATAGTCTTGGAGGTATAAAAGAATATGTAGATTTATTTGAAAGGTACGATAAGTTACAAGGTGGATTTATTTGGGATTTTCAAGACCAGGGACTACTTGCTAAGGGTAAAAGCGGAAAAGAATATTTTACTTACGGTGGTGACTATGGACCAGAAGGAACACCAAGTGATCATAATTTTTTAAATAATGGATTAATTAAAGCAGATAAATCTTTAAATCCTCATATGCATGAAGTAAAAAAGGTTTATCAAAATATAGATATATCTTTTGTTAAAAGCAGTGAAAAAAGTATTAATATTTTCAATAAAAATTTTTTCAGAGATCTTTCTAATTATTATTTAGAATGGGAGATTTTAGAAAAAGGAAAGATTATTGGAACAGGAAGTTTGAAAGATATCAATGTGAATCCTAGAGCAAATAAAAATTTTAAAATTGGAGTTGAGGATTTTGAATCCCAAAAATCAGATTTATTGATAAATATCTATATAAAGCTCAAAAATTTAGAACCATTAATTGATAAAGATTTTGTTGTAGCTCGTGAACAATTAATTCTAAACCCTTATAAGTCGTCAACTAATTTTATCCCTAACTCTAAAGAGCTTTCTTTTCTTGAAGACGAAAATAAAGTAAATGTAACTGGAAAGAATTTTAAATTTGAGTTTGATAAATCAACTGCTAGAATATCATCTTATTCAGTAGATGGCAAAGAAATCATTCAAAAAGGCGGAAATATTAATTTTTGGCGTCCTCCAACGGACAACGACTACGGAGCAAAAACCCCATCTCTTTATAAAGAATGGAAAGATGCATTTGATATTAATTTTTCAAGGTCAACTACTGTCAAAAAAGATAAAAAGACAGGAGCTGTATTGATAAATTGTATTACTACTATTTTGAATGAAGACGCTAAACTTAATCAGCAATACCAAATTAATGGTATGGGTGAAATTCATTTAAAAAATGAGATAATTGTTATCCAAGGCCAAAATCCTGATAACCTATTGCAGGCAGCATGGGATGGCAAAATTGCCAAGGGAACACACAGTAATATATATCGTTTTGGAAATCAGTTTGAGTTGTTGAGCGAATACGAAAACATTAACTATTATGGTCGTGGTCCCATAGAAAATGAGGTGGATAGAAAGCAAGCCGCATTTGTTGGAAATTATACAAGTTCAGTTAATTATTTTCTAAATATGTATGCAAGACCTCAATATAGTGGAAACAGAACAGATATTCGATGGTTAGAAATTACTGATAAAGATGGCTTTGGTATAAAAGTTGAAGGAGATAGTTTAATTAATTTTTCAGCATCACATTTTTCTCAAAATGATTTAGATTCTGGACCCGTAAAGGAAAATTCTCAGAGACATGGAAAACTATTAACACCAAGAAAAGATGTATTCTTAAATATTGATGGTTTTATTATGGGAGTTGGTTGTATTGATAGTTGGAAAAGCCTTCCTAGAGAAGAATATCTTCTTCCATATAAGAATTATCAATTTGGATATACAATTAAACCATTAAAATAATTGTTAAATCTTACTTTCTTCTTTGGATTAGGATTCGAAATCCACTTTTATATCATAAAATAAACCCTCCGGCTCCACTTTTTCATTTCTTGTTTAAAAGTTCCATATTTTCGCCTACAGATCAACTGCTAGACTTTAATTTATCGATACCTAAAAAAAGGATTAATATATTACCTAAAGCTCTTCTAGAAGAGTACTCGCTGCCAGCTTACCCAATTCATTTGAAGCTAATGGACTAGCACCTGTTATTAGATCTCTATCCCTAACCGTTGTATTGTCCGATTGGGTGTTCACAATAATTGCTCCTAAGTTTTTCAATCTATCGCTTACACCTGCTTTCATATGTCCAGGTAAATAACCTACCATTGGAGTCATTTCGTCCACAGCATCTGGAAAAACAGCCATTTTATATCCTTTGTAGGTAAACTCTTGGTTATCTAATGTTGTTGATAACAACGAACCTGGTCCGTGACAAAGTGTTATAGTAAACAAATCGTTATTGTGCGCCCAATTCAATGTTTTGGCTACGTTTCTATTTTCTGGTATACCATTCATAGCACCATGCCCCCCAGGAATAAATACAGCTGCATAAGCACTATCGTTTGCAAATGAACTAGCTATGAAATCCGATAAATTTCCTGGGTTATCAAAGTTTGATTTATACTCTTGATAAATAGCTTTTACATTTTCATCTTCATTTGGAAAAGCCCACATTTCAAAAACAACAGGGTTGCCATTTGGTGTTACAATATTAAATTCGAAACCAGCATTTTTAAGATGTAACATAGGAACTAATGCTTCTATTGGGTGATTTCCAGTAGAAAATAATTTACCATTTTTCATTTCTAAGTTCTTATTTTCAGTGAAGATTATTAAGATTTTAGACTTGTCACCTTCATATTTGGTGTATTTGACTTCTTCATAATCAGAAACAGAAACAGTTCCTAAATTCAATGCCAAACTCGATGGGCTATACGAACCATCCTCTTCTAAAGTTGGTTTAGCTAAAAAGTAGATAACACCAAATGCAAGTAATATAATACTTACTAAACCAATTAAAATTTTCTTAATCATAACTTTTTTACAAATGTATATTTAGGAGTTTAGAAAAATATTACCCTATGTTAAGAAAGCTACTTTTTAGTATTTTCAATTCGGATTCTACTCAAACTTTGTTGTGTAATGCCTAAGTAGGATGCAATGTGATAGTTAGGTGTATATTGCTCAATATCTGGATATTGTTCTAGGAACAAATTATATCTTTCACTAGCCGTAAGCTCAAGTTGATTTAAAATTCTTTTATGTAAACTCACAACATGTCGTTCAAGATTCATTCGTTGAAATGGTTCAAATTCTGGAAAAAGTGAATGAATATCATTCAAGTCTTTAGGGTTGAATTCAATTACTTCAGAGTCTTTAAGGCATTCCACAGTTAGTGATGCAAGTTCATTATTGTAAATAGCTATAAAATCACTTATCCACCAATCTTTGATGGCAAATTGAAGCGTATGTTCCTTTCCATTTTTATCCAAACGGAAAGATCGTAAACACCCATCAGTAACAAAATAGGTTTTTTTAACTGCTTGTCCTTGGTGAATTAGTTTCCCCCCTTTTTTAATTAATTTCTCTTTGGCTATAGAATAGACATGCTTTTCTGCTTTTTCGGAAAGCATTATAGCTTTTTTTATTTTATGAATTAAACTCTGCAATATTTAGAAAATTAATAATTGTTGATCTTAAATTAGTTTTTATATGGTTAAAGTTTTGTTGACTTTATTTTTTTTATTCTTTTTAAGGACATTCCATAATAAGAAAGTAAAAACAAGTGTTAATAAGCTTAGACTTTTTTCAAAAAGAGTTTCTGCGAAAATATTTCCTAGGGTATTTAATCCAAAAATAAAAAGGAAAATCCATAAAATGATATTCACCACCTTTGTAGGAATTAATTTTGAAACGTATTCACCTTTAATGAGTAATACATAAGTTAGAAAAAGGTTTATTAGAATAGATATGCTTTCAAACAAATACATTTCTGCATCATTCTTAAGCTTTCCTCCCCAAGTGTTTTCAGTTCATCTAAAGAAATACTTTCTAGACTAGTTTTATCTAATAATTCGTTCAAAGGTATGTTTCCAATTATAGTTACAATAAAGGCTCCAACCCCGTATATGACAAAAGCAGATATAAAAACCCAAAAAATATTATTTGGATATAAATTAAAATAAAATATGGGTAAAAGTCCTGTAGTTATTATGGCTCCACCAAATATAAATTTAAATGTATTATTTAATATGACTCTATTCATAGACTGAAATGCTCTTAAATATTATAGATCGCTTAGTTTTCCAATACCAGGTTTTACAGCATTGGACCAAGTAAAAAAAATACCAGCCATAAGTCCAGTAAATAATATGGCTAGAGCCAAAATGATTATTGCAGTTTTCATGAAATTATATGAGATTTATACAAACATAAATTCAATAACTTTTAAAACAGTTAACATATGGTAACAAGTAACTATCTTTCTGAAATACAATCTATGGTAACTATTTCTCCATGCATACAGATACTTGCCATTTGAGCAGCAGTATGGTATACAACCCAAATTTTTTGGTTTTCCTGTAAATTAATATTGAAATCGTTCAAATTAGTTGGCTCTAGTTTGGTTCCATCTCCAAGTTCAATCATCCAACTGCATCCATCTAATCCTGTCATATTAACTATTTTTGCACTGTGAGAATCTTCACATTCACTTTCTTTGTTACAAGAATGAATAGCTAGAGTTAAAACAACTAAACCTAGAACTAAAAGTTTTTGATAAAATATTTTCAAAATCATAGATTGGTTTTAGTTTATTAACGTTTAAATTCAATATTGTGGGGGGTAAATTTCCATATAATCTCTACTTGTCATAATTGCTATTAGAAATAATAAGAGACCAACAATTTGTAATCCTACAGTGTATTTTGTATATATTATATATATTTTTTATATTAAACAAATTAAAAAAAAAACTTATTAAAATGAAAATCAAGAATATATTTATTATCACAGGATCATTATCTTTTTTATTGATGGTTTTTCCTGTTTTTTTAGCTTCTGCTGTTCCTAGTATCTTTGAATTTTTTGCTATTGATGGCTTTGGAGAAGGCATCCTTGAAAATAAAGAAGCACTAGCAGTTTTTGACACTTTTATACTAGTTATGAGCTTTATGGGTGCAGCAATAGTATTGCCAATATTTGCAGCTGTAACTATCAAAGATTTAGAAATTCAAAAAAAGTTATCCTTAATTTTTGGATTAATGTTATTGCTAGTTGCAATGCCAGACTTTATTGGAATAATTGTAGGAATAGCACACGCTCCATTAGAAATGATGGTTATCAATACCTTGATTATTCTGTTTCTATTTTACGGTTGGAAAAAGGGAAAGGCGTAATTTTATATTTAAAACTATTATTCAATTATAATTTCCACCCTTCAATGTTATATGTAGAGAAACTTGGAGTATATCCAGGTGGTTCAGGTGAGATAATATTAAAAAAGGTAGAATCGGTAAGTGTCCACCCAACAATCGCCCCATAATTATCAGACCATTTTTCACCACTGTCACTCAAATTATAAATAACAGGATCGCAAGATTCACAATATTTTATAATCAGTTCATTTGGGTTATCTGCTAAAAGTATACTTCCAGTACTGTCGTTATAATCAGTTGTAGATGATGAAGAAGAAACCCAATTTGGCGATTGATCTGGAGGAACATTGTAGTCGTAGTAACCTGAGTAAGAGAATCCATTTCCCTTAAAGTTCCAATCGCCAACATATTTTAAACGTCCGTCATTTTCTTTATTACAAGAATTGAAAAGGAACAAAAAAGTAGTACAAACCAGGATGAAACGGGAAATTATTTTTAGGCTAAATTTCATTGAATTTAATATACTTAAATGTATCTAAATTAGAAATAGCATCAAATTAGTATGTTTTTTTATCTCAGTCGCAATTGAACAGTTTTTCGATTTTAACATTCTTATAAGGGTATATTATCAATAACAAGTTAGATTAATGAATTATATACTTTTTCTAGGCTAATTTCACTTGAAAAATGTTTTTTTTCTGTATAATCAATCTAATATTTTTAAAATTAGAAATCTCAGAAGAATTTTCTGAAACAGGGGAGCAGTACGGACATTACGAGTCAGATTATGAACTTTTTTTTTATAGTGTACCACCATATTATTGTGGAAAGTCTATCAATATTTCAAATTTTGAAATTCTTGAAAAATTTAAAACAAAACATCCTCATCCAGCTTCAAACGAAGATTAGTCTTTAAAGTGAAGTCTAATTTTTTAGAAATTTAATAACTGGTCTTAAGCTTTCACTTGGACTTTCTTCCATAGGAACATGCCCAACGTCTTTTAAAATAACAAGTGTGTCGTTTGGTAAATCGTTGTGAAATAGATAAGCCATTTGGGATGGAATTAATTCATCTTCTTCTCCCCATAAAATCAAAGTTCTTTGGTTAATTAATTTTATTTTTTTGTGAGATATTGTATCAGACTTTACTTTGAACCTATCTACAAAAGCTTCTCTGTTGCCTTCTCTTAATGTTAGTTCAAAATATCTATCTACTAATTCTTCATCAACCTTAGTCCTATCGTTATATACATTTTCAACACTAGCTTTTGCTACAAATCTTGGTGAAATAACAGTAAATATATTTTGAATAATAGGAATTTGAGCTATTTTAAATGCTAAGGGAATGCTTTTAGATTTCATCGGGTATCCAGCTGCATCAATTAATATTAAATTATCTACCATTTCTGAATATTTAGTTGTAAAACGCCATGCAATGTTACCACCCAGTGAATTTCCTGCTAGAATACAGCTTTTAATCCCAATTTTTTCTAAAAAAACTTTAAGAAAAGCAACATAATTATTGTAAGAATAATCTCTGTCTGGAAAAGGGCCGGTAAGACCATAGCCCGGTAAATCCATTCTTATTACTCTATGGTTTATTATTAACTCTTTTGTCCAATGGTCATAAGTGTGAAGACTAGACCCAGTTCCATGAATCAGAACTATAGGAATCGAATCTTTTTTATCTCCTTGATCTTTATAATGAATGTCCATATCACCAACTCTAACAAAAGAAGAGTAGGAGTCTGTATATTTTTTCTTTAGCTGATTTATAGGGATATCTTGATATCCAAAAAATGAAACAATCAGTACTATAAATACTCCAAAACCTAGAATAATTTTCCAAATATTATTGGAGTTTTTTTTCATCATTCGATGTTTTCTATTAAGACTTATATTCTCCACTGAACTTTAAGTTTATTTACATAGGAAATATACTAAGGCTGATAAATGAAATTGTAATTTAATAAAATAAGTAGTAGCCAACAATATGAATTGCTGTTGTTTAATTTAAAATTGAAATAAAGATTTGGGAGACTTTAAAAGAAGGTCTGTCCAAAAATTAACTTTTTCTTCGCTCCAAGAATGGAAACGAACATGGAGTAACTCATGTACAATATCGTCCTCTTTTAATTTTCTAGTATGGTATAAAGTGCAGATTTTATTTGTAAAATCTATATGAATTCCTACAAATTCGTGACCGTGAGTGTTTTCTTCCTTCTCATCGACCACTTGGTCTTCAGAAATGGATTCACATAAAATAACCCAATCCGATAAACCTAGTAAAACCTGCCACTTATTAATAAGTGGCAGGTTCTTGACTTTAATTTTAGTTATTGTCTTTTGATTACTTAAGACGCTCACCATCTGCTTTAGACAATACTCTCCAGCACTCGTGAGATCCACTTTGAGACTTTGTTACAGCAAAATATCTACCTTTTTTTTCTCTCACATCGTACTCGTTTGATTCAAATTTTGATTTACTTTTAACATCGTAAAAACTTAATTTATCTTTCATTTTTTTTGGTTTTTGACTAATTTACAAAGCTATTTTGCCTTGTTTCATTTAGTGGATTAATAATTATCTCTTAAAGTTATCTTTTTTTTTAATCAAACGCAACTCTGTTGCATTATTATTTATATATTCGTATTTATAAAAGTAGAAGACAAAATATTTTAATTTTTTGCAATGACCTTCCAAATTAATTGCCCTTTTAATTATTAAATCTTCTACTTTTTTATTTTTTAGCCATTTCCTTTCTTAATTTCCTTCAATAATATTAATTAGACAACCCTACTAATTAATTTTATAATTTTAAATTAAAATATCCTTATTAAAATATTTTTTTCTCTGTTGGTTTTGTTTTATCCAAGAAAAATAAAATCTTTTTTTAAGTATTTTAAACCTACAAATGTTTATTTAAAAACTGCAAATAATGTAATTTAGAATTATGAAAATATTAGTTACGGGAGCTACTGGATTTTTAGGCTCAAGATTAATTGAAAAGCTGGATGGCCTAAATTATATTGATGCAATTATTGCAACAGGAAGGAAAATAAGAAAAACCCACTTTATAGAAAGCGAGAAAATTAAGTATATATTAGGAGAACTTTCTGACGAGAAATTTGTAAATAAAATTACCAGTGAAGTTGATATAATAATTAATTGTGCATCATTGTCTTCACCATGGGGAACCTATTCCGATTTTGAAAAAGCAAATATCGATACCCAAAACAACTTAATTCAGGCTTCCAAAATTAATAAGATTAAAAAAATCATATATATATCTTCCCCCGGAGTTTATTATGAATTTAAAGATTTAATAGACATTTTAGAAACTAGTCCCCTTCCAAAAAAATTTGTAAACCACTATGCTAAAACTAAGTTTTTAGCGGAAGAGTTATTAAAATCATCTAAGATTCCATATGTGATTTTTAGACCAAAAGCAATTATAGGAAGAGGAGATCATGTAATTGTCCCAAGACTAATAAAAGCATACGATGACCAAAAGCTGAAAATTGTTGGCAACGGAAAGAATTTGGTTGATTTAACTCCTGTTAGTAATGTTGTGGATGCGATTATACTAGCTATAAATAACGAAGATGCAATAAATCAAACTTTTAACTTATCCAATGGAAAACCTATAAAATTATGGGAGGTGATAAACTACGTATTAAAAAAACTTAATAAGAGTAAAGTAACTCAAAGAGTTCCTTATAACATAGCTTATTTTGTTACTTATATTAATGAGCTTATCTCTAAGATTTTCAATTTAGGGGAACCTTCAACTACTAGATACAGTATTGGTATTTTAGCAAAATCTTTTACTTTGAATATTAATAAAGCAAATGATATCTTAAAATATGTGCCAAAGCAAACTACCCAAGAGGCTATTGAAGAGTTTTTAGAATGGTATAAAGTAAGTCAAGAGAAAGAGAGCTAATTAAACTTTAATAAACTCTGTTTTAGCAATTTTAGTTTTGTATTTATTATTCAAACTTTTTGTATATGCTTTTTTGGTAGTCTTTAATTTAAATAAAGACTCTTTTTTATTCATTAATTGGTTATAATTGGTGAGATTATCTTGCCCCCAAGCGCCTAATTCTACTAAAATAGAAGTTATGGATAGCCCAGATTCAGTTAGATGATAATAAACAGACTTGTTGTTAGTTTTTATTTTTGATTTAGAAATTAATCCATTTTCAAGAAGAACATTTAGTCTAACTGTTAGAATATTGGAAGCAATATTCTCACGACTTTCTTTAAAATCTTTAAAAGTTTGTTTGTTTTCAAAAAGCATTTGCTTTAAGATAATTAATGTCCATCTATCACCAATTACGTCAAGTGCAGAAGTTATAGGACAAGCAGATTTAAAAACACATTTCATATATACCAAATATACGATAATTTACTATAATTAGAATCAAAATTGAACTAATTAAACCAAATCATATCGTTTAATTTAACAATATTTTTATTAAAATCCTAATAATAACGTTTTGATTGCAAATCTAAACTAATATTCAAGATGAAATTAGCTCTGTGAAATTAATTTAACTTTTTTCTTGCAACTCATCGATTTCAATTCCGTAATCGTATTGTAAATCTGGATCAAGCGATAAAATAATTTTTTGAACTCTAAGAATTTCTCGTTCAAATATATTTTTAAGTGGAATACTCTTTTTAATAGATGGTGAAAATTCTCCCAACATTTTACAAAAGAATAATATTAATTCAACTTCAGTTTGCTTCTTCTTAGAGTAACGAATATTTTTTTTGGTATTTCTTAAAATCTTTCTAATACTTTTTTTAACATAGTAATAGCTTTTTCTATTTACTTCTTCAAATTGTGTCTTTATTTCCTCTTTAATTCCTTTTATAAAGTAATTTTCATCATCTGCCTCAAATAATAAATAAGTTAGCAGTTCTTTATTTTCTTTTTTAAACTTTGATAGATTTAGACATAGCTCTATAAGCTCTTCCCTAGAACGTATTTTAAGCTCTTCTTTAATTGCTTTTACACCTGCAGGTTTCATAAATATTCTAGTTATATTTTATTTTTCAATATAGCATTTATAGTAATATGTTTTTAAACCATCTAAATAGACTTTTTAATGCAACAGTGTTGCAATAAAAGTATATATTTGCACGAACTTAATTCTATTAAATTGAGAAATTTCTTTACTGTAATATTAATTTTTAGTTTTCAATTTGTCTATAGTCAAATTATTAAAGGAAAAGTAGTTGATATTAATTCAGGTGCAGGTATTGCCTTTGCCGAGATATTTTGTTTAGAAACTCAAAATGGAACTGTATCCGATGTTGATGGTAATTGGGAATTAGAAAATCAAGTTAATTTTCAAATAACATTACTTATAAGTGCCGATGAATTTGATAATAAGCTAATAAAAGTAGAAAGCCAAGAGAAAGATTTAATAATAAAGTTAGATCATTCCCATATTCATTTAGATGAAGTTATAGTATCTACATCAGATTCTAAGCTTCAGCGTTATAGTGCCTTTCCAGTAGAATCAAGAAAAATAGCTGATTTGAATAAAATTGAGCAAACCAATCTTGTAGATGCTATGAGTAATATTCCAGGAATCTATAATTTTTCAACTGGTAATGGAATTGCAAAACCAGTAATAAGAGGTCTTTCTGGAATGCGTGTGCTCACTTCGCAAAATGGTCTTCGATTAGAAAATCAACAATGGGGAGCCGATCATGGATTTGCAGTGCTTAATTTAGGAATTGACAGAGTCGAAATTATTAAAGGACCAAGTTCTCTAATTTATGGAGCAGATGCCCTAGGAGGTGTTATCTACCTTGCAGATGAACCCTATGCAAATTTAAATAAAAAAGAAATTAAAGCAAGCACAAAACTGGAGACCAACTCTATGGCTACAGTCAACAAAATATCTTATAAATCCTCCAAAAATAATTTACGTTTTGCAGTATATGGAGGCTACTTTTCAAGAGCTAATTATGCTGTTGGAAATTCGCAAATTTTCAACACTTCTGAAAAAGAGTTTGTTACCAATTCCAAAAATAGTGGTGGATCTTTTAAAACAGCTATCGGCTACAACAAAAACAATTGGATAACCAACTTTAGGTACCAACTACTTTATTTTCAAAACGGACTTCCAGGTCATACCCATGATAGTGTTTGGGAATTATCCAGTTTCATTTCCTCAAATCAAACTAGAAATTATACCATACCTGCTCAAAAAATCATCAATCATTTAGCTCAATGGGAAAACAAATTTTATTTTAAAGACGATGAAGTAATTGCTCAACTTGGATTTACTTCAAACGACTTAAAAGAATTTGGAGAAAAAATTTTCACACCAGGAATTGATATGACTTTGCAAAATAGTTCTTACAGTATTCGCTGGAAACATAATTTCAATAAATACTTTGATATAGTTTCGGGATCTCAGGGTATGTTTCAAAGTAATACTAATGGCCAAAAAGCAGAAGAAATTTTAGTCCCCAATTCCAACTTTAATGATTTGGGTGCTTACACTTTACTTAAAGGAACTTTTAATTTATGGAACATTCAAGCTGGTGCAAGATACGATCAGAGAAGTGTAACCACCAATGAGGATATAGATGGTTTTGATAAAAGCTTCAATGGAATAAATTATTCTGCAGGTATTTCAAGATCGTCCAAAACCCTTACAACTAGGTTAAATGCATCCACTGGGTTCAGACCTCCACATATTTCTGAGTTGCTGGCAGATGGAGTACATCACGCAACAATGCAATATTTGGTTGGAGACCGAAATTTTGAATCTGAAAAAGCAAGTCAAATTGACTTTTATCTAGGTACACATTTTGAACATCTTGAAATTGTTGTAAATCCCTTCATCAATCAGATCAATAATTACATATATAAAATTCAAAGGTTTGATGCTAATAATCAACCTGCGATAGATAACAATTCTGGACTTTACATATTTGATATGAGACAAACCAATGCTTTTTTTGCAGGAGGAGAGATAGCAATACATTATCATCCACATATTGCACACTGGTTACATTTAGAAAGTAATTTTTCTTTATTATTTAACCAGGATAGCCTGCCATTTATTCCTCAAAACAGATTAAATAACACTGTTAAGATAGAGTTTGAGAATGAAAATAAACTTAATTTAAATAGTTTTTCAGCACAATACATTCACTTTTTTGATCAAAATAGTATTGCTCCTTATGAAACTCCAAGTTCAGCATACCAAATAATAAATATTAGTTGTATAGGCTCAATTTCAGAAAAACATAAAATCGGGTATTCTGTAGGTGTAAATAATTTACTTAATATTAATTACATAGATCATTTATCGCGACTGAAAAACTATGATATACCAAATCCTGGAAGAAACTTTTTCGTGAAACTATCTTTAACCTTATAAAAATATTGTTTGAATAAAATCATAAATGGGTTCGCTGATTATGTTCAAAATTTTAGTTATTAATAGAACCCAATTAAAATAAAAAAAAATGAAAAAAGTAGCAATTTTATTTAGTGCAGTTGTACTTATTGGATTTACATCATGTAATAAATGCCATGAGTGTCATGCTGATGTTAATGGAGCAGAAGTTGAATTAGGAGAATATTGTGGTGATGAAGCTGAAGATTTAGAAAACACTGGATATGTAGACCCAACGGATTCAACTGGAACTGTACATGTTGTACATTGTGGTGAAGATCATTAGTATTATATCTAATGCTACAACAGTTATTAAAAGCAGATAATATTTTATCTGCTTTTTTTTTTAAATTAACAGTATGAAAATTGATGCCATAAAAGAAATACTTAAAAAGAGAAATCTCAAGGCTACTTCAAATAGGTTAAACTTATTAATGAAAATGCAAAATAATGGTTCTGCTATGAGTTATTCCAATATTCAAAATACCATGCAACCTATTGATAGAGTTACTTTGTACAGAACAATAGAAAAACTAAAAGAAAAAGGAATAATACATACTGCTTACCAAAGCAACAACGAAGTATATTATGCGATTTGTGGAATGGATTGTAGCACCGACAATCATTCCCATAATCATGTTCATTTTAAATGTTTAAAGTGCAAAACTGTGACATGTGAAGATCTTTTAAACTCCTTGAAAATTTCTTTGCCAAAACATGAAATTCATAATGTAGCTGTTAACGTAAATGGTATTTGTGAAATATGTAGATAATTCTATTCTACAATAATTGTAAACTTTAATTAAAAATTCTCAAAGTATATGTTTTGGAAATTTTTATTTACAATAAATTTTAACCTATATAATATATTATTAGTTCACAATTACTCTAGTTGTATAAATATTATTTATATTTCATTGTAAATTTTACTTAAATCATAAATATTCTTTTAAAAATGAAAAAAATAATTATTTCTTTTTTCCTTTTAGCATTTTCACTAAGTCTTTGTTGCCAAACAATTAATTTAGGAAATCCTTTATCTTGGAATGGGAAAGTAAGTCTACAAAATATTCCAGAAAAAACCATGTCTGGGTTCAATCAGTCGATTGTAGATTCGGAAGATATTACTAACGATGCTTTAAAAGATAGACCTTGGAGATTTGGTTACAAATATGATGTTAATTACAATCTAAAAAATTCTGGTTCTTGGAAAGTATTGCCAAACGGAGATAAAATTTGGCAGTTAGCAATAGAGTGTCAAGGGGCTTTGACAGTAAATCTTTTATTTCAAAATTTTCAACTTCCCAAAGGAGCTTATTTATATTTATACGATATAGATCAAACCAATAGAGTAGGAGCCTATACCTCTATCAATAACAGAGTGGATGGAGAGTTAGGTTCTGAATTAGTACACGGAGAAAAAATTATTGTTGAATATGTAGAGCCAGCAGATGTTAAAGAATCTGGAAGATTTACAATTTCTAACGTGATACATGGCTACAGAACACTGGCTCCAATTGAAAAAAATCTAGTAAGAGCTCTTAACTCATCCGGGGATTGTAATATAGATGTCAATTGTCCATTAGGAAATGGTTGGGATAGTGAAATTCGATCTGTTGCCATGATTGTTGTTGGTGGAAGTGGTATTTGTACGGGAGCTTTGGTTAATAATACTTGTAATGATGGAAGCACTTATTTTTTAACAGCCAATCATTGTTTAGGCGGAAGTACTGGTTCTTGGGCCTTTAGATTTAACTGGGAAAGTCCACCAGGTACAGAGTCTTGCGCTACAACTGCAGGTTCGGTTGATCCTGGTCCTCCATACGATCAAACTGCTAATGGTGCTACTATTTTAGTGAATTCGGCAGCCTCTGATTTTGCTCTTCTAGAAATTAATAATATGACCCTAACCAACGCTCAAAATTGGAACTGTTTTTATGCTGGTTGGGATGCTTCAGATTTAACTACAGTAACCCAAGCAACTGGAATTCACCATCCTTCTGGAGATGTCAAAAAGATTTGTAGAGAGAATGATGCTCCTTATCATTCTAATAACGGAGGAGCAGCTACTTGGTATATTACTCAGTGGGAACAAGGAGTAACAGAACCAGGTTCTTCAGGATCTCCTTTATTTGATCAGAACCACAGAATTATTGGTCAATTATACGGTGGCGCGGCAGCATGTGCTGGTACAGTAAATAACAACCAATACGATTATTATGGTAGAATGGGTGTTTCATGGAATAATGGTTTGGATACTTATTTAGCACCAACTTCTTGTGGAATTTCTACTTTAACAGATGATGGATGGGATCCTAATACACCAACTCTTCCAGACGATGCAGGAATATCTACAATAAATTCTCCTCAGGGAGCCTATTGTGTAGATAATTTCGACCCAGAAATAACACTAAGAAATTATGGTACCAATAATCTAACAACAGTTTCCATAAATTATGATATCGATGGTACTACCAATAATTCTTATTCTTGGACAGGAAATTTAGCACCTGGAGGAACTGAAATTATAACTCTTCCAAATATGATTAGTACTGCAGGTTCTCATACTTTTAATGCATTTACATTTCTTCCAAATGGAAATACAGATAGTAATCCCTTGAACGATGCAGCAAGTGCAAATTACTCAGCTACAATTGGAGGTCAAGATATATTATTAGAGATAAATACAGACTGTTGGGGATCTGAAGTAACATGGACAATAGAAGATATTAATTCAAATGTTTTGGCTAGCGGAGGTCCATATTCTGATGTTGTTGGTGGCGAGTATATTACAGAAAGTATATGTTTGGCAGACGACTGTTATGATTTTATTATAAATGACTCATATGGAGATGGTATGTTTGGCTCTCAATGGGGGTCTTGTAGTGTAGATGGAGATTATACGATTACTCATGTATACAGTGGAACTGTATTGGCTTCAACTATTGCTGCTAATGCTGATTATGGAAATCAAGAAATCAATAATTTTTGTGTAACTCCGCCTACAATTTGCGGAATGAATGTTTCAAGTTCTGTAAATAATCCTCAATGTCAGGGTATGGATAATGGAAGTATTGGCGTAGTAGTCTCTGGTGGAGCACCAGGATATACTTATGATTGGGGAACCTTATTTGGTGATTCATCTAGTATTAGTAATTTGTCACCAGGAGTATATACTATTGAGATTTCTGATTCTTTGCAATGTGATACTATAATTAG
>Ga0206126_10000652_pt1 | contig 45647 bp, 62 predicted proteins | sample Helgoland_Spring_5_FD_148621 | JGI IMG/M metagenome (GOLD analysis project Ga0206126, IMG submission 148621) | Pelagic subsurface seawater microbial communities from Kabeltonne, Helgoland, North Sea - Helgoland_Spring_Bloom_20160412_1 | ecosystem: Environmental > Aquatic > Marine > Epipelagic ...
AACATTTCATCTATTGTTGATTCGCTTAGATTCAGCCTAACTCTAGAGAAACTGCTATTTCTAGGACTCCTAAACATGGCTGTTAATTTAGTGACAGTGTACGGCCTATTCTGATCAGTTAATACTTCATTAGAATCGTTACTGTCAGATATAAAGAGTATTTCTCCGTGAGAACCTGCTGTTATGCTGAATCTAGTGTTATATGTATCTCCCGATATTACAAAATCGTTAATACTACTACTGGAAAAATCATCAGCTACTAACGCCTGTTGTGGATCATATACCCCTACGTCATTAAATAACCACTTACCTCCTGTTCTCCAGTCTGGCTTACCCGACACCAAGAATTTTTCCCAATCTAATGTTCCTCCTGATAAGTTCATTTGAGCGTTATTAGACTTATATTGAATGTTAGCGACTTTTACTGTTTCTCCTAAAGGTGGGATCTTACCATTGGTGTCGTCTCCAAAACTTATCTGACCTCCTAAATTAATCCCTGTGGCAGTTGTATCATGAGTGAAGACCTTACCTCTTTCGTCTCCAAAGTCGTTAGACATATCGTTAACTCTACCCCAATTAGAACTTCCGACTTTTACGTGGGCTATTTCTTCGTATCTTTCTCCCGACGCATCTACGGGTAAATCGAATACCTGATTAGGAGTACCGTCGCTAGTACCTAATGTTATCCATTCACCTCTAACTATAAAGTTACCCCCTCCTAAATTAAAACTAGAAGATGAGTTTTGGGATTTCATGAATATGGGCGTATTGATGTTGGAATTGGCTAATCTTATAGCTCTGGATAGGTTGTTACAATAATATATGTCGATTTCGGAAGTGGTCTGACTTATAGTTAAAGTCGCATCACCTTGCATATCTATAATGTCTCCATCTGTTATGCCTACTAATTCCGAATAATCTGTGTCTACCGAAACGCTATATGTGGTCATTCTAACCTCTTTATCAAATGTTTATTATAGGTTGCGCAACACACCTACATTGAATATCTTGCCCAGGATGACCAGTGTCGGCAGGAGGAGAATCCCATCTAAATATCTTGCCGTTCTTGCTATTGTGGTCTTCCCTTACTCTGGAGTCTCCTGCTGTTCTCCAGATATATTCTTCTACTCCTAAGTTTTTCTGACGTTGTTGGTTTAGAGCTGAATTTAATTTAGAACTCTGATCCCTAGCTATCAACTTGGCTCGTCTTGTAGTTACCTTACCTTGTTTTTGTATTTGCTTAATCATAGAAGAAGCTGTTCTACCTTGAGTGGTGTTGGTAAAAACTATAGATTCTATGTTTTTAAAATACTCATCAGGTATGGATTTTATCAAGGAGACATTTTCTCTAGTCGTAGCTACTAATATGTCTTCTAGGTTTTCGCTCCTAACTACAGATTGCAAATCCACCCCTACCGCTTCTTCCATTGCTTTGTAGAATCTACGCTTATTAACTTGATTAGATTCGTTAACAAATGAGTTAGACACAATAGCCGCTTGTTTACCCACGTTATCAAAAGAACGTCTCATTCTATCGAACACTTCTTCCAGTGACTTAGCGTAAGCATCTGTAACATACTCAGATTCAAACGCTTTGAGAGCGGGTATGAGATTACTATCGATTTCTTGTTTCAACTTTCGTACTAAGAAATCTAACTGTCGTCTGTATTTTATCTCAGGGCTTTTAGGACTCGATACCGCTCTCATCTTCCTCTTGTTCTGCTTCCGATGAGTTCTGTTCATTTCCAGTTTCAATTTCGTCGGTATCGGGTTCAAACTCATTATCAAGTTCCTCTAGTTCTTCTAGCTCTTTAATATCGTCATCTGTAATATTGGTATATGTGCCGTTTTGTTGTAGCTCTTTAGCTATCTGACTTTCCGTAACTACTCCCATATCGTAATAGTTTTTATCACGAGTAGAGTTGTTCATATCTACTATGGATTGTTGTTCAGGAGTCATCTGGAATAAAGAACTGAACTTGTAAGCGTAGTCGTCATCTAAAGACAAGCCTAAACTGAGTATCATTATATCGTCAAAATAATCTAGTTTAGGTTTGTATACTGAGCGTTGTTTACTACTTATCATGTCGTAGTAATTCTTTAAATCTCCTTCTCCAGTGGCGTTTAAGCCAGTAGCTGACGTACCTAATAATCTTGTAGCAGGTATATCCGTAGCAGCGGCTAAAAACTTAGCAAATCGGTCTAATAAATCGGGTAAGCCTGCAAAGGTATTGGTCTTGGTAGTGAATTCTTCTTCGTTATCCAATAATAGCATGTTATTAAATGATTTGAGCATACCTGCTAATGTGAATCTCTTTCTAAGTAGGGCTTCGCCTTCTGGGGATTGTAGATAACCCATTAATCCCTTAACCTTAACGATGTCTACGTTGGTCTCGTATACCATGCTTGCCGAACCATCTGCCGTAGTGTTGAAGTTGGTTATCGCTTCGTACAACCTATCTAATACTGAATCAGAAAAGTAATTGTTTTCTCGGAACTGATTAAAGGGTAACGGTATTCCGTCAAACCTAATAACTCTGCTGTGGTGTATTTTTACGTTGGTTTCGTTAAATCTGTAAAATTCAGGGAAGCCGTAATTAGCATCCAAAGGATCACTAACAGGCTGTTGTTCAGCGTGGTTTATTCTGTGTCTATCCACTACTTTTATGTGACGCAGTGAGCCTTCTTTTATATTGTTGATGTCTAAAGGTTTGTCTGGAGTTTGGCTATCGTCCACAGATAATATTATAAATGCAGTGCCGTACAACCTAGCCCATTTATGAGCTACCTCAAAACAATTAGAAAGCTGTAATCTTTCTTCTTCCTGAACTATCTTCTTAATTGTTTCTGGTTCTATATCGCCTGTGAACTCTCTCCACTCTCTAGTCATATCCTCGGGTACAATATCAACTACCTTACCAGCTAACCAATCTGTTCGATATAGAGCATCTAATTCTGCTTCGTTACCTTGAGCCGATAATCGTTTAGAGTTTACAAATCTAGATTGACTACGTTTGTCTTGTTGAGTACCTAATTGAGCGACTAAGTTTTCTAAGCTGTCTTTCAATTTGGAATCTTCGTCTGTGAGTATTTTTGCTGGTTGAATCATTGTGAGTCCTCTTAAATTGAATTGGGGCTATATATCATATCTTCAAACACTATCATGTCTTCTACTGCGTCCATGGTAGGATCTATCTGATCGTCATGTTTGTGAGTCATCAACGGAGTAAATTTTCTAAATTCATCCTTGTAATCATGCACCCAATCAGCATCTAAAGGCAAGTGTATATAACCACTTGCAAAATATTTTACTACACCCATTGCGCGTAATACCTTATCTGTATTACGTTGTATAGGTTCTACGGGTATCAAATAGTCCTTCTTAATAGACTGTATTAAGCTAGATCCAGAACTTTTGTCCTCAATTTTAATAACTTGAGAACCTCTCGGTTTGAACTGAGTGGGTTTATGCTTATTCCAAAACTCTACCATCATAGACTCTAATTCTGGAGCTTCCCATTTACCTCGTACTTGATCTACCAAGAATATCCCCTTGGACATCGACCTAGCCCAAAATTGAAATACCGACCAATCATTACGTTCGGCAGTCTTCTGGGCTGTATCTCCGTATATACGCATTAAGTCTATATCAGCTGGTAGGACGTCATAATACTTCCAGTACTTATCTTTAAACATGCCGCCGCCTAGCGGACTAGGGTTTTGTTGCATCTGAGAAGAGGTAGTGTACGGATCACCTTCTTCTAAGGTACGGAACTTTTTACGGTCATGTTTAAACGGCCAGAGCATACTATCTGGGACTACTTGGTTTGGCATACGGGCAAGCATATCCATACTAAAAAGCATACTCAGAACCCCCATGCAATGCATCTAAAATACCATTGAGATTTATAGGTATGCCGTGGGTGTAATCTTCAGGGTACGGCTTGGCTAATAATTCTTCACTAAAATGCGTAGGTATTACGAGGTGATGCCAAATATCACCTGAACCACCTTTAAGTAGGAAGCCTGATAAATCATCTTCGTGAATACGCTGCATGATATTAATCATGGGTACTTCTTCTACTGCTAAACGGGAACGATGAGTGTTGTTAAACCGATTATTAATAGCATTACGTTTTGGAGTAGAATAAGCATCGTCAGGTTTTAAAGGATCATCGTTTATGAATGCTCCTGTAAATCCAGGCTCCATTCTACCTGCTCGGAATCCTGTAATCTGCCCTCCAGATGCAGCCGCCATCATACCTCCACCTTGCTCGGTGAACCATCGTTTCTTACCTTTAGTATCGGTACGAGTTTCCATAGGCCAGAGTTCTTGAAATTCAGGGCTTTGTACTGTATCCTTAATCTTAGAAGAGTTTTCGTGGGCTAGATCACCAGAATAAGAAGTATGTATGTATTTAGAACGAGAATTCAATGCCAAGCCACGACATATAAAATTCAGTACAGCTTGTTCTGTCTTGGTGTATCCTGGTGCTATATTTATAATCAACCTGTTTATCTTCATATCTAAAACGGCTTGTAACACATAATCTATAGCGTAATGATGCCAATTAAGTAACATCTTATTACCTTCACGGAGCTTGAAGAAATAACGCATGAATTGCATACCGTCTTGCTCTAGCATATACTTGAGCATACGTTTCTCATTGAACGACCACTGATCTATATCGTCAGGTAACAAGATATCAGAAGTCATCGTTGAATTTCTCTTTAAATAGCTCAATTTCTTCTTCTGTTAATGGGGCGTCAGCAGCGTTACTTCCTGCTCCTCCATCGCCTTTTATCTCTACTTGCTTGCGTTTAGCGTGTAGGTATTCAGCTAGAGTTTTAGCCGCCGACATAGACTCGCTAATAGGAACGGTATGGTATTTGTAACGAGCGGAAACGTGATCTACAATCTCAGCCCATTCTCCCTGACCAATATCGCCTCCAGTAAACGAATCTATTTCTAAGATTAATTCATAAATAGATGATAATCTGCGTGGATCTTGACCATTCATCACCGACTCTAAGAACACAAGTGGGTCTTTGGCTTCCCCCTTGTGTATGAGTTCTCTTAGGTCATCAATGGATAATGGTTTGTGTGACATGCAATTAATCTATATTTCCCGTAATATTAAGGGTAATATAATTCAATTTGTGTAATGTGTAAATTCTAGTGTGGGTGATTGGGGATTATATCTTCCAATTTTATAGGTAATACTTCTCCTGGATTGTAATGTTGAGCTTCTTGATAGCATTCCGCGTTGTTTATAGACTCCGATCCATTAGCTACGTCGCATCCGTTATTAGAGTTACAGTTACACCCATTACAAGAAGTACGCACATAAGTGTGATAAAATTCAACAAACGCAGACCCAGTGCATTTACCGCCTATCCTATGAGGGAATTTATAAGCCGAACAAAGACATACGGGTCTGCTGTCTTTACGTTTAGTCTTACGCATACAACTGAGTTTGTAGTTCACGAATACGACGTCTAAGTTTCCCACACTCAGCGTTGAGCATAGCTACTTGCATAGCGTTTAAGTTGGGATCCGAAAAACCATCTTGTTTAAGAGATAGTTCTTTCTGCAACTTGTTTATTTCTTCTAATATACCTGTCATTTAATTATTAGACCTTATAGTTATTAATTTTCTTACTGATTTTCTATTTTTAATTCTATTGAATGATTTTCTATCACAATCCAATACCGTTATCAACTGTATCATGTTTCCGCTAATCGCATCTTTACTTGGTATTCCGTTTATTATAGCTGTTTTTATTCCCAATTTATTAATTTCATCAATTATTGCGTTTGCGTCGTTTTCTTCTATGTTTATGTTGAATGAAATATTCATGTTGTTCCCCTTAGTTGATAAATTCATTATCAATCATATCTAAGAGGAAAGCAAGAGTTATTTCAACTTATTTCTATAAATCGTCCTCATGTCTTTTACCTACTAACTTGCCAAAGCGAGGAACTCCGTCCTTGCTCAACTCTTGATAGCGGAACGTATATAGATCACCTATGTTGTAACCTCTATTGTCCCATAACCCTTGTTTACGTTCGTCAGTCCATCCTGGACCAAAGCCTACACGGAACTCTAATCCGTTCCAATTGAGTATACAAGATCCTGCTGTACCTGCTGGAACAAGGTTCTCTTTATGACTAGAGCGTTTAGCATTACCTAGTTCATCTTGTTCTAACGCATTAGTATTATGCATCTTTTCTGTGACTTCTACAAGTGTAGCTTCGTCATCGTGGAATCTTTTAATCTTTAACAGGATGCCTTCTTTAACAGTAGATCTCCCGTGTTTATATTTACCGTTAGGATCACGAATCATCACTCCCTCGTACCCTTCAGCAATACACTTATCCATATATGCTTCTAACTCTTCTTCCGTATTAATTTCAACGGGAGTGAGTACACGTATACGAGGATCACCTTCACCCAATACAGAAGATAGTTCGTGAACACGATTATGATACGTATCATCAGAACCGTAATGATCAAAAACATGATACAGAAAGTCAGGCTCGCCAGACCTAGACATAATACCACTTTGCACATCGTTATAATCACCATTGAGCATAAGCTCGCCATCCATATCATCATAACCGAATAACTCATCTTGAACAAAAGTGTTAGGGATGGGCTTCATACTACGGGACATCGCAGTACCTTTAACCATCAAACAGCGAATACCGTCTAATTTAGGGGTAGCTAATACTGGATAACGAATCTTATCGTATTGAGCTTTAGTAGCTAATAAGGGTTTGATTACTCTAGTCATTCTGCTCTACTCCTCTGCCTATGCAATCCCAACTACCTTCTGATTTCAATTTATGGTAGACAGCTGATCTAGCATCCTGTTCATTAATCCCTCTCATTAATATGGTTCTATGACACATACCTTTAGGATTGGGAAAACAAGAAAGCGCGAACAAAAATAATTTGCTCATTTCACAACTCCTTATATTTAATAGTAAGGGTTACAACCTGAGGTGGTTGCTTAGGTAAGGCTGATTTCTTTATATACAAAGTAGGAACCGCAACACCTTCCTCATCATTGGTGTATACGTGAGTACCCTTAGTGTTCTTAGTTAGTTGCATATCTAACTCTATATGTTCAGTCATTGGAATGTTCCTGTAATGTTAACATCGTTAATTTCTCCTTCTATTTGATATTGAACCTCTAAGTTATGAGTCAATTGACCTGGATATGGGTCTTCTTGTATAACATAAGTAAGAGTATTGATCCTACCGTGTTTGACAAAGGAATAAGGTATATCCAGCTTGTCCGCTAATTCAGATAAAGACTTCAGGCTTATACTTACTGGTTCGCCACAATCAGAACAAGTTTCATCATAGTCTACGTTCACCTTATTACAATGTGGGCATATATCTGTGTTATGTGGTAATATGCTCATTTCTTATTCCTCAATTATAATTAAGTGATGAATGATATTATGGGTCATCATTAGTACTAAGTAAAGAACTAATTTAACCTCGCATATAACTTTTACTAAACTTGTCATAATCTCTAATAACACACAATGGAACACAATCGTCACGAACTTTCATCCATTCGTTGTATACAGTATATCGGAACCAGTGAATACCTCTTAAACTGTATATCATACCGCCTTCTAATTCACATCTATAAGTCTCTCTAGGGTCTAATCCTCCAGAAGACTTAGTTATTCTCATCTTAGATACGTTATTTTCTGAATTCATTTGTGATTCCACCATATTCTAATGCGAGTTACTGTTAGATGACCAAATCCATACAAGCTAAATAAACCACCCCATACCTTAGAGTGTTCAGTTTCTCCTATTACTAATAAGAGTATGCCTATCGTTATGAATGAGTAAGCTACTAACTTGTTAAATTTTAGCCGTTTGCTGGTTAACTGAGTTGTTACTAAGATGTTGTCTTCGTTATTCATATTAAACTCCTGATATCTTGACTAAGGAATAAACTAACACAAAAGCAATAAATGACTTAGATGTTAATATTATTAGTAATAATCTCATTTATTAGTATCCTCATTGTAAAATGGTATCTTTTTAGGAGTTGCAAGTAACTCTCTAATGTTATTTTCCAACTTAGCTTTAAGTTCTCCTACCGACCAATCCACAGTGCGGATTACATCACTATCTACACACTCCAAATGATCGACTATTGTTTTGGATCTCAACAATGTTTCGAAAGTTCGTTTGATATCTTTACGTAACCTTTCTCAGAATGTTCTGATGATATTAATACTGCCATCTCACTCTCCTATTAGTTTGTTCCACATCATACAAGTGTATTGTGCCTGATGTAGAGCATCATCTAAAGCGTTATGCGCAACACCGCCAGACTTTTTACTAAAGCCTCCCCTTTGCGACTCGTACATATCCTTAATAGTTCTTACGTCACGTATGTTCCAGAACTTCCAAGGTATTTCTATATCGTGTTGATTGTAGGCGTCTTCCAACATAGAAATATCAAAGGTCGCTCCGTTACCCCACACTTTAGCGTCTTTAGGTAGCCAGTCGGCTAACTCTCCTAGAACTGGTTCTAAGTCTTCTAATCCGTCTAGAGCTTCCCTAGCTTGATCTGTTACGTTAGCGCTATACCACCAGTTAAGCGTACCAGCATCTATTTTTCTATTCTGAGTATCCCACTCTAACTCCCGATAGAAAGTCTTTCTACTTACCTTGTTGGCTCTTGGATCAAACACTACTGCTCCTATTGAGACAATAGCCGAATTGGGAGTTAACCCCATTGTTTCTAAATCTATCATTACGTGATTAAGTTTCATAATTATTTACCTTTTAATTGTGAGTTCCTAAAACTTTGAGAGTTCTTTGTTCCAAATTACCAAGGGTTAGGAGGGTTAGTTTATCGGATCATACATAAGCCTATTAGAATTTAATTTTTAAAATTTAATTTTTCTACACATACATAGGGTATTAAAATTACTAACCCTTCTAACCCTGATCACCAATTTCAAGAGGAGTGACGCACCAAACCACCTCCTAAAAACTAACCCTTCTAACCCTTACCCCAACACGCCACAAAACATCCCTTGTAAACTAACCCTTCTAACCCTACCTATTTACCAATCCTCATCGTTGGATTCAAGATCAACCAGTGTACCCCCATAGACTTTAAGAACATTACGCCCACCTATTTTAACAGTCAGCCCTAGATTGTTCAAGTCTTTAATGAAGTGCCCCTTACCTTTACGAACACGCTCATCTATACCGTTGTTCTCACACCATGTGTTGTATATAATCCCATAAAAGCTGGAAACATCGCCAAGACAGTCTTCCGCATTGTTAGTCTTAATAACAGTGTCGTTAACAAAACGCACTACGTTATTAGCTTCACCCATCCATTCTTCTTTAGCTACTTTACAAGACTCTGGTGACTGAAAAGATCCTCGGTTACGTAACCGCTGGAGACCTTCTAACATAAAGTTCAATACTCCAGACATCTCTTCTTTACTAGAGAGGATATCGTAAGCTCGGTCTATATCAGCTATTCCATTGGCATCAAACTTAGCGTTGAACGGAATAACGTTGGCACGACGAGTCATACCGTGGCTCAAGTCTCTAGTAGCAGGGAATCCATTACTACACATAATTAAATTGCCAGCATACATGAAAGGGAAGCGGTCTTTACCTTTATAGTTACATTCCATTTTAGTGTTCTCACTGAACAACTTAACTCCCTCGTCCTTCAGCAAATGGTTAGCAGGTAGCTCTTCAATTACCACATTAAGCGCACCGACTAAAGACGTGGTGGCGTGGTTGTCACCATTGGAACTCCCGCTTGACAACAATTTAACCGTGGACATTACTTGAGCGTCCTGTAATATACCACCTAGGATTTTTAGTATGGTGGATTTACCGTCACCACCAGGACCACGGAACAGCCACCAGCTCGCTATATTCTTGTACGGCTGGATTGTGTAACCCATTAGCTCACCCATGTGGCGGATCATGTCGTCGGTGTCGGGGAAATTACCGAATATACCTTTTAGCGTTTCCATAAATAGTGGGCATTCCGCTGAAGGATCATAATCCACGTTAAGGCAGTTAAGTAGATAACTACGATAGTTATGTGGTTTAAGAGTATGAGTGCCGTCTTTACCTAGCCATAGTTCTCCGTTATTACAGTTGACAACCGAAGGAGGTAGTTCTGTACGGTGAATACGATCCGTTAAGGTAGCTACTTGAATACGACTGAGTTTAACCGCTTGAGTTATGAGGCTGAGTTCCTGTACTTCCACTTTCATTTTCTGTTTTAGCTGAACCAGTACGTTTTGTATAAGTTTAGCTAAGAACTCGTCAGACATCTTCTTCCAGTGAGTGTTGTGGAAAGCCCATAGTATTCCATTAGGAGGACACGTTAGATGTTTACCACTGTTAAAAGTTTTCTCTAGAGTTTTCTGAGCTAATAACAAAGCTAGGTCGTCTACTATGCGAGCATCTAATTCTTTTAATAACTTATTGATACTAGATTGCTTTAATAGTTTCTTACCTAATAATATTTCCTGTGCTTTGGCCGACTCAAAACTACTAGCCGCCTTTATTAAGCGTAAACACTTCATCACTTCTTCTTGATTACTGGTAGGATGCAATCCATTAGCCGCTTGTATAGCGGAACCTTCAACTCCTCCCTCACCCGTTGGAGTGTGATACATATCGTCGATGTCTATTTCGGAAGCTGCATCTTTACCTTCTTGTAGTAACTGAGCTTCTTCGCTATCTTCTTCGTCTGTATCGTCAAGATTAGGTTGATTGCTAAACGCTAGTACCGCTTTAAGATTAGCGGCATCTTCACCTTGCCTTTCCAATTCTCTTATTAGAGTACCTATTGTTACGGCTACGTCCTTTTCCCACAATGATTCCCAACGAGCACGTATGGTCGATTCTTCATCACTGTACTTAGTGTCTTGTATCGACCATTCTACAAATTCATCGCATCCGTTACCGTCTGTGGCATGGTGAGCAGCACATAATAATGGGAACCAAGAATCATTGTCACTATAATCAGCAGGATCCAACTTCTCTAATATGAGTTCCTGCAGTTGCAAGCCGGACAACGCACCAGCTCCGCTAGTGTAGTCCGCTGACCTCTCGACTCTTGGTCTTTCAATTTTCTCAAGCACACTTTGGGGTACAGTACGTGGTTCTGCTTTGTGCAACCACTTGTAATATTCTCCCGAGGGATGTTTTGAACCCGCACACAGGACTTGTCTACCTTTTCTTTTAAATTCGACACCAGGATACTCCTCTAATGTTTCTCGTAAGTAACGATAATCTATTTCTTCAGGTAGCAAGCAGTATATATGATAGCCACTGCCACCCGTCTTGACCGTAGGAAGAGTTTCCATGAGTTCTTCCCAATCGAAGAATCCAAAAAGCTCTGCAATAAGTTCTTCGCATTCTTCACCTTTATAATTGCGCGGATCCATGTCCACTATCAATTCATTGGCTGGTATGCGGTAGCCTAAGTTAAATCCAGATTCTATCCAACTATTGTGTTTACCAGATGGATACTGTTTAGTAGTCCAGTCTGAATGCAGAGGGGTTTTCCCTCTTACCTTACCTTTTATTTGTTTGTTCCAAGTGTGTACGGGTATTAGATCAGCATTGCGTTCTAGATACACACTCAGTTGAGTCTTGTCGTATGACATAAGAGCGTATCCTATTATTTTAAATCAGGGCGTAATTCTATAGCTTTGAACTTTTCTCCTAGTATGGGGTGATCTTCTACTAACTTAGCTCCTTCTTTACTTATGCGCCCACGACTAACCCAACCCTGAGCCGTACTAGGTGATATCCCCAGCATTTTGGCTAAAAAGCTGTAGTTACCTGCTTCCTTTATTAATAGGCTGAGTTTAGCCTTGTGTTCTTTGTCTAGTGTTTCTTTAGTGAATATAAGCATTGTAGCTTCCTTATTGTGAGTATCGCGTTGAATTATGCGTTAAATAACACATCAAGTAAAGGGTTAATAATTAAATGGTAAAAGGGGTTGCTTTTTACAAAAGCATAACCCATAATGACCCCACTGGATAACACTGCTAAACAGATAACCAGTAAAACAGAGAAACATTACTTACTATTAATAAAGGAAACGACAAATGTCCAATACCAATTATGTTAATTATCAAGTGGCTTTATTACCTGAGAACGCTGCTCTCATCAATCAACTCAATGAACTACTTATTACAGGTTCTACCGTAAGCCCAAAGTCCGCAAAGACTGCCGAATCTGCAAATACTGCTGCACAGAAATCTTCTGTCGAGGATGTTGCCCCTGTTGCTAACGGAACAACTTTAGCTCAAGTCAAAGAAGCCGCTAAAGCCGCTAAAAAAGATCACGGTGAAGATTTTGCCATGTCCGTTCTAGACGCCAACGGTGTTAAAGAGGCTGTTAGTTTGGGTCGTCGCATGGCTGCAATTGAAGAGTCAGCTTACGACACCATTATCGCAGCTTGGCAAGCAGGACCTCAAGAATCAGATGATTTAGATGACGATTTAGATGACGACGGTTTAGGTGAAGAAACTGCTGATGTTTCTCCAGAAGCCGTACAGACCGCTTTGAAGGCTTATTCTAAAGAAACTGGTCGTGCTGAAGCTAAAGCTATTATGACTAAACATGGTGCTAAAGCATTGAGCGATGTTCTTAATTGTACTCCCAAACAACTAGCGGCTATGATGGCTGATTTAGTTTAACAAGTACATCTATAAACTGTTGAAGGGTTCCCTACCTGGAGGTAAGATGTAGACTCAGTTTCTAGTCTGAGTAACAAAACTAGGTTAACTCGTAAAGAACTCTATGAGACCGGAGTTCAGTAATCAACTGTTAGGTTAAGAGCCAAGCGTTCCGATAATCCTTAGAGTTCTTTCCGAGTTAAATAATAGTTGTAATTTATATAAAGATAGGTAATAATGATTCTATCTTAAACAGTGAAACAGGTTGCCAGTTATGAATAACAAACGCTTAATTGAAAAGATGAAGAAACTCTTAGCCATGTCTGAGGGTACAGCTAACGAACACGAAGCAATGGTAGCGACTAAACAGTTACATGCCATGTTAGCTAAACATAATGTCTCTATGTCTGATCTTAACGAACAAGAAGATATAGGTGAAGTTTATTTCACTTCTACATCACGCCCTTGGAAACGCTTAGTTGCAATGTACGTAGCTAAGTTGTATTTCTGTGAGTTCTATTATATCCATGGTGGTAGTAGAACTAAATTTGTATTAGTAGGTACGGAAGCAAATCGTACTTTCAGCACCCACATATTACAAATGATTTTCAAAACTGTGGAACGAGAATCTCGCAAACAATCTAAAGCTCACTACGGTAAAGAAGTTTGCTCTTTTGTGAATTCATTTTGGACAGGAGCTTCCAATCGTATAAGAGTAAGATGTGAAGAAATGATAGGTAACGCTAAAGAAGGCTCAATGGAAGATGAGGAAGGGAATAAGCTACCAGCGTTGCTTTCTGTTTACGAACAAAACGAAATACTGATAAACGATTTCATGAGTAATATGAGTTTGTCCACCAAGCCATTGAGAACCAAAGTAACGGATAAAGCTGGGCATGTTGCAGGAATTAAAACAGGTAACGAAGTCCAGTTATCACGTACCATACAAGGTAGCTCTTCACCTAAGTTGTTGGGGAATTGATATGAGTAAATACCCTGATAGTATAGCTCCTAGTTATTTCGTAAGAGAAACAAGAACTTATAAACAATGGTGTTCGGTAACAGTATGTAATGGTTGCGGATTAAGAGGTAAGTATGAAGATCAACATCCAGTAGACCCATGTACTAGATGCGGAGCCAATCAAATAATAGAAAAAGTAGGAAAATGGGTAGAAATTCCAGAGCCGAGGTGGGCTTTCTGGAGAAGACCTAACGGCACATGGCTATTGAGATCGGAGATTAACAATGAACATGACTGATTCTGACTGGGCTAAATGGCTACACGCCGATGGTGATCAGCTTGAGTTAACGCCTAGCCCTACCCAAACAAGAGACACTTACTACAAAGAATATCTGTATAAAGAAGGAAGAGGAACACCTAAAGCTCAATTCTTTATGACTAGCGAGGGCATAAACGGTAGTTACGGTTTCTGGTGTCCTCGTTCAGCTATTATCAGTGATAATGGTAATACGGTAGAGATATCTAACTGGTGCAAACTAACCGAAATTGAATATAATAGAGGAAATTAATATAATGTCAAATCTAATAGAAGATAAGTTCCATGCTCGTATAAGCCCTTCAGCTAGTAAACGCTGGATGACTTGTCCTGGTTCTGCTCGCTTAATAGAAGCTCTAAACATTCCTAACAAGCCAAGCAAGTTCGCAGCTGAGGGTACAGTGGCTCACGAAGTTCATGAGAAATGTTTATTCAACAATCAAGAAGCTAATGAATATATCGGTCAGACTTTTGAATCAGATGGTTTCAAATTCAAAGTAACTCAAGAAATGGCAGACGCAGTTCAAGAAAGTCTAGATTATATCCGTGAACGCATCACTGAAGCCGAAGACATGGGTATGCGAGTAGAAGTCTTAGTGGAAGTATGGGCAGATCTAAAATACTTAGGTATAGAAGGGTTAGATGGAGGAACTAGTGATGTAGTGTTGCTATTCTGGGAAGACGAATCTCTTATAGAAATAGAAGTAGTAGATTACAAGCACGGAGCAGGGGTAGCAGTAGATGTTACCAATAATACTCAGGCTCTACATTACGGCTTAGGAGTAGTAATGAATCCTGAGTTCAATGGTCAAGGTATTCCAGAAGGGATTACTATTACTATTAGTCAACCTCGTGCTCATCACCCAGAAGGTCGTATACGGTCTTGGAATGTTAGTAAAGAATACGTATTAAATTGGGAAGAGGAGGAATTGATACCCAAAGCTAAACGCTGTCATGATGAAGACGCTCCATTCGTACCTAGCGATGACGGTTGTCGTTTTTGTGATGCAGCAGGTCAATGTCCCGCATTATTCAAGCGCACTCAAGAAGTAGCTATGATGGATTTCGATGACGTAGAAGCTAAATTACCTGTAATAGAAACCTTAACTCCAGATCAGAAGAGATTCATAATGGATCACGCTGGAGCTTTACGCTCATTTATAGTAGCTGTAGAAAACCAAATAAAATTAGAAGTAGATAGCGGTTCTCAAGATTACTCAGGTCATTACAAGTTAGTACGTAAGACTACCCAGCGTAAATTGACTGAGGACGCACTTGATCCCGATTTCTCCCCTCTATTAGATTACATAGAGGAAGATGACATGTATACTCGTAAACCCAAAGGTATAGGTGAGTTGGAAAAATCAATTAAAGAAAAATTGAAATCTCAAGGCGTTAAAGGTTTCGTCAAGAAATCTAAAGAAATTATGGAAGAAGTAACTACCAAGCCTACTGGTGAATTGGTTATAGCTCCCGAATCCGACAAGCGTATGGGTGTTCAGCCTTCTATTGTCGGTGATTTTACAAATCTGGACTCTTAATAAACTTAAACAGAAAACAGGAAACAGTCTAATGGCTAAAATTATTTTACAAAATGTTCGTTGTAGTTATGTGTTCGTTAATGAGCGTCGCAAAAAAGACAATGGTGAGGAAGGTTCTTACTCAGTTCAAATCTTGTTGCGTAAAGACGACCCTCAAGTCAAGAAACTTAAAACGATGATTGACGAAACTCTCACTGCTAATTTTGGTGCTGACGCTACTAAGAAACGTGGTAAGTTTAAACTACCTATTCGTGATCCCGAATCTGAACACGAAGATAAAGATGGTGAAGAATACGAAGGTGTGTACTTCATGAATGCTAATTCTTCTAAGAAGAAACCCGGAATTGTGAATCGCAATAACGAACCTGCCGACCAAGACGACATTGAAGAATACTGCTATAGCGGTGCGTATTTCCATGTGTCAGTTAATGTTTATTCTTTCCCTGCTAAAGATGGCGGTAAACCAGGAATTGCGCTAGGACTTAACAATGTTATGCTACGCAAGAAAGGCGAACGTTTAGACGGTTCTGTAGCGGCGACTAGCGAGTTTTCAGATTTTGCTGAAGGAAGCGACTCTAGTTCAGAAGATGATGATTGGTAGGAGGAAGTAGTATTTCTTGGTGGTTTCGGCCACCTCGATTTATTTTAGATTTATTTTACGATAACGCTTGCTTTCTAATTAGAGATGAACAATAATGAATTCAACTTAAACAGAAAGACAGGAAAACAGCCATGAAAACATTAACAACTTATACCAAAAACCAACTTGAAGAAATGAAGTTAACTGAGATAACTGATATCAATAACAGCTTCGCAAATGAGTTAGGTCTTAAAATTACTAAGCGTTTCGCATCTAAAGATAAAGCTGTAAGCCGAGTAATGCAAAACCAAGATTTGTATTCCGAAGAATTTGCTGAGGAGCACAAAAAGAAAGCGACCAAGGCTGTAGCTAAGATTGAAACAGCTAAGAAAAACGAACAAGCCAAAGAAGATAAAATTCACAACCTTACCAAGTCGGCCAAAGTTATCAGCGTACTGGATAAAGGTAAGGAGTGTTCTATTGAGAATTCTTTGCATCACGGAATTTCTATTGGGGAAGATACCGTTGAAAAATTAGTAAATTACATAGTCAACAACCATAGACGCCCTCGTAGCGGCTTAGGTGTTGACGCTCAATATGCGACTCACAATATTAAGTGGTTCGTTAACAAAGGTCACTTGAAGTTGGAGGGGTAATATGTTTTACGCAATAGATTTTGATAGTCGTAAGGTGGAATCAAAAAGTGAAAATGAAGAGCTGTTAGCAGCTTATATATTGGACAATGATTTGTCTCAAGCAGTAGCTCTTATAGATAGTGCTGACGAATTATGTTTGCAATTCTCACTTAATGAAATGAACGAGTTGCATAAAAATATCTGCGAAACAGATGTAGCTTTGATAGATGACGAAGAATTATTAGCTGATGTAGTGTGGGAAATATTAGAAGAATCTAAAGATAACTTCCCAGATTTCACTCCCACACTTGGCAAGAAATTAATTAAGAATACTAATAAAGAAACATCTCCCAAGCCTAATAAGGCTAAGAAACCTAGTGAACCTAAGACTTCTAGTCCTCGTGTTAATTTAAACAGAGATGATCCTATTTGCGTCATAGAAGGCAAAGGAAAATCAGGTAGTATATTAAGTACTATCTTAACCGCTATTGATGATGACTTGTGCGAAACAGTAGGTGAGGTGTTAGATTACATAACAACTAATCACGTTATACCCAAAACTGGTGAATTAGCTGATGTTAAATTCGCTGAGCATAATATTAAATATTTTGTTAAGAAGGGTAATATAGCACTAGAGGAAGGATTATGAATATATTAATAACTCACTTCCAAATACAAGATTGGGGAGGCATAGTAAACTATAGCGAGTTTATGGCTCGTGGTTTAAAATCATTAGGTCACACCGTAAAGAGCGTCATGTTAAAGAATAAAGGCGTAACAGGTACACCCAAAACAAAAGATCGCAGTGACCAGCAAGGATGGGAATTCGGTGAAGGATTGGGATTATGGATGCACCAGAAAAATGGATGGGATGGGATGTACCAACTCAATTATTACAACGATAGATTGACTTGGGAAGAGTGGAGTTCTGAATTCGACCTAATACTCCATCATATATCTGTGCCCACTTGCTCCAAGGCGACCAAAGGAGATGATCAGTGGATTAAAATATTCAATCAATCCTTTGCTAGTCAGTTGGCGGTAGTACATGATGGCAACATGAAAAAACTCTATCCTCACATATTGAATATATGCGATAAGATAGACGGTGTTGTATGTGTTCACGATGCAGCTTTTCATTCTTGTGAAGAACTACCTATTCGTAGAGCATTCATACCTAATCCTCATGAACAGAAAGACTGGATAAAAAGCATCTCTAATCGTGATGATGCTTTTGTTTCTTTACAAACATTTAAGAGATGGAAACGTGTTGACGATCTAATACGAGCTATACCTTATATGGATGATTTTTCGGATAAATATATCTGCGGAGGTGGTATAGAATATCATTATATGACTTCCAAAGAAAAAGTCAAACCCTGTTATTTAGAGGAAGACGGCTCCCGTATATGGGAAAACGCTTTATCTAGTGGAATGGAATATTTAGGCTACGTAACCACCAGTAAGAGAGATGAACTATTAGCCGATGTAAAACTATTGATAGATCCTAGTTGGTCTTTGAATTATTCTAAATTAGGTTGCCACTTCAATAGAGTTATGGTGGAAGCAATGGCTCAAGGTTGTATTCCTGTTTGCACCGATTTAGCCATGAAGAATAGTTTCTTTTTCAAAGCAGGTATAAATTATATAGAAATACCTTATAATAGTAGTCCTCAGGAATATGCTAAAATAATAGATGAAGCTATGAGTAATGAAGAGCTACTAAGTAATATTCAAGAAAACAATTTAAAATTAATGGAAGCGTTCGACAAAGTTAACGTAGCCAAAGCTATTATAGAATTTAGTGAAAGTAATGGCGGTTCAATAGGTATCCCATCTGAAAAATTAATAGCAGATGCGGCTCGTAAAATGGAACACTTTGATGACTTCTAATATTAATAACGATTTGTTAGATTCTTTTTATTGGTGGATAGAAGAGAGACACAAGATATATCTCCGCAGATTAGCAGGTGAACCTAAGCCGTGGACACAAGATACTATCATGCAGGATTATAAGTTCTGCAATGTGTTTCGTGAACTAGATACCACTACTATCTGGATCAAGGAAAACATTAGAGATCGTTGGGCTGACCATCCTTATTTGTGGTTCGCTTTATGTTTAGCTAGGAGAATAAACCTAATAGATACTATGGTGGATTTGGACGATTTACTGGTTAATTGGGATGCAGAAAAAGCTCATTCTATATTGAACAATCGTAAAGATTCAGACAAGCGTATATACAACGGAGCTTACATGATCACCACTGGTGGTCGTAAAGTTCCGAAGAACGAAGACACTTGCTGGAATATATTAGAACCTTTATGGGCTAAGCGAGAAGAAATAACAAATACTCTAAAATACATAAACAGTATAGAAAGTGCGTTTTATATTTTTGCTAACGGTCATGTCGGATATAGTAATTTCTTAGCTTACGAGATAGTGACCGATATGAGACACACTAAATATCTGAGAGAAGCTACCGACATTTACACATGGGCTAATGCAGGACCTGGAGCGGTTAGAGGTTTGAATCGCTTACATAATAGGCCGTTAAACAGTAAAATAAAATCTTGCCAAACCAATGCAGAAATGCAACAATTACTCATAGACAGTGACTTATATCTCGATAATGGTTTCCCAGTTTTGGAAATGAGAGATATAGAACATTCTCTTTGTGAGTTTGATAAATATCAACGAGTAGGAACCGACAAAAGTTTCTTACGTCAAAAATACAACGGAAGAGGTTAATATGTTAGTGATTAATGCAGATAACGTGAATGATGCTTTAACTCAAGGTATCGCTATTATGTGTGAACACGGAGAACCCTTAAATAGCCGAGCAGGGCAAACTCTAGAAATACCCATGCCAGTAGCTACGGTCTACCGCAAACCTTGGGAGAGAGTACTAATTAGTAGGGTTAGGGATGCTAATCCTTTCTTCCATCTTATGGAATCTTTATGGATTTTGGCTGGTCGCAAAGATGTTAAGTTCTTAAGTGAATTTAACAAACGTATGAGCGAATATAGCGACGATGGTAAGGTGTTCAACGCTCCATACGGATACCGATTACGCAATGGCATAGGTTACGACAACGATCAACTAGCTACCGTAATACGTACTCTCAAAAACGACCCTAACAGTCGCCAAGCTGTTTGTCAAATATGGGATGAAGAAGATTTACATAGACAGACTAAAGATAAAGCCTGTAATATGCAAATCGTATTTCGCATTAGATCTGGTTACTTGTATATGACCGTTAATAATAGATCCAATGATATGGTCTGGGGAGCTTACGGAGCTAACGTAGTTCAGTTCAGCATGATACAAGAATACGTAGCTGCTCATTTAGGATTACCATTAGGTACTTATACGCAAGTCAGTAACTCATTCCACGTATACACTGAAGGTCCCGGAGGTGAAGTTTGGGACAGATTGATAAACAACTTCGAGTTGCATGAATCGCCTTACGACAATGTAAATAATGCTACTTATATGGTTGAAGAAGACATGGATGATTTTGAATATGACTTAAAACAATTCTTCAATATTTACGATGAATTTGGATTAAAAGAATTAGGAGAAATGAATTGTTGGAAGTCCCGTTATTTCAATGGTCTCATTTTACCTGTACTATGTTGTTATTTAGTACATAAATCTAGCGGTGCAAATCATGCTATTAACTATTTAACCCATATTGTAGCTGACGATTGGCATTTTGCTTGCCGAGATTGGTTACTTAACCGAGTGAAATCATTATGAATATTAAAAACATATTAAATAGTGGGGGAGTGGTTAGATTCCATCAGCAAGTAGGAGTCACTAAACAACAGAACTCAGAACATCAATGGGGAGTCGCGCTAATAGTTCAACACCTTAACCCTAATTGTTCTAAAGATTTAATATTAGCGGCGTTAACTCACGATGCAGCTGAATCTTACACTGGAGATAGCCCTTTTCCAGTTAAGAAAGATCACCCAGAATTAAGTGCTATTTTACGCAAACTAGAAATGCAATGGGAAAAAGAAAACAATATTAATTTTAATCTAACTGATGAAGAAAAAGTAACATTAAAACTAGCTGACTCATTAGAGGGTATGTGGTATTGTTTGCAAAGATATAAGTGTGGAGAGAAGAACGCACTAACACCTTTTACCGCATGGAGAAAATTTATATGCCGCAATTTCACTTTGGATAACACGTATCTATTCCATTCATTAATCCAAGAAATGGAGGAATTATAATGGAAGCTAACGATTATCAAATAGGTGGGAACCATTACTCAGATACAGAAATTCAACATTGGGATTTTACTATGTTGAATCAACTGAATTATTTACTAGGTTGCGCTACCAAATACGTCATTAGATGGAAGAAGAAAAACGGAATTGAAGATTTACGCAAGGCGGTTCATTATATAGCCAAAGCTGAAGAACAATGTGCTTACCATTATAAATTCGAGATACATAGTAAGTTGATGATTATGAACAAATCTTATATAGAATTTATAAATAGTATAGGAAATGATGAGAAAGATATAGTCATTAAAATACTTCAGAATAATCTATCTGGTGCTCAACATTCATTGGGCGAACTAATATCAGACATAGAGTTCGCTCCTGGTCGCACCTATGTAAATCCCGATCTTTGAGGTAATTATGTTATTATCATATAATAAGTTAGTAGAGCTAATAGAGTTAGGCGTGATAAATGCTCCATTAGAAAATGTGAATGGTGCTTCTATAGACATAACTCTATCCGACACAGTAATGATAGAGGAAGTCACTCCAGCTAGAAAATGTGTGGATTTAAAAGATAAACATAATATAAAGATGCACGAGTTTATTATGGATAAGGGTTCTTGTTTTCATCTGCATCCTAATCAATTCTTATTAGCTTCTTCCAATGAAGTGTTCAACCTACCTAATAACATAGCTTGTGAGTACAAGTTAAAGAGTTCCTTAGCTCGTAATGGTCTTCAGCACATGTTAGCTGGTTGGTGTGATCCAGGATGGAACGGTTCAACATTAACATTGGAATTTAAGAATGTTACCCAATTCCACACATTGGTATTAGAACCAGGAATGAAGATAGGACAAATGGTATTCTTTGAATGCGATCCCGTACCAGAAGAGCATTCTTACGCAAGTAAGGGTCAGTATAACGGGCAGACTTCCACAACTCCTAGCAAAGGATTGAGATAATGGATTACGAAAAAGTAGTCACTTTAGATATAGAATGTTATCATAATTATCTGTTGGTTATGTTCCGTAAGGTAGTAGGTGGTAATATTATTTATTTTGAAAAGTTCAACGATTCAGAACTGAATATCAAAAACATATTGCATATCCTATCTAAATACACTTTAGTAACTTACAACGGTCTTAAGTATGATATGTGCATTTTAGAAGCCGCTACCGCAGGATTTTCTAACGCCTCTATAAAGAAGATAAACGATTCTATTATACCCAGCGATGAGGATAAGAAAGCTGGTATAATAGGATTACAACCTTGGCAAGTGAGAAAACAATTCGGTATAGCAGCGTTGAAGGTAGACCAAATAGACATAATGGAAGTCGCTCCCTTACAAGCTACCTTGAAGATATACGGTGGTCGTATCCATTGTCCTAAAATGCAAGACTTACCGATAGAACCTAGCGCAACAATTGAAGAACATCAGTTGCCAGATATGCGTAAATATTGTGGTAATGATAACGAAGTAACCGCTCTACTGTTAATGCACATGGAGCAGGAATTAAAACTACGTCAATCTATGAGCGATGAGTACGGAGTAGATTTGAGATCTAAGTCTGACGCTCAAATAGCCGAGTCAGTTATTAAATGTGAAATGGAGAGCAGATACGGTATCACACCTAAAAGAACAAAAGTAGATACTGGTACTCAATATTACTTTCAATGTCCTGACAATATAGTTTTTCAAACGGAATTACTAAAAGATGTTAAAAGGCAATATACTTCTTTACCTTTCACGGTAGGTAAAAGTGGTCACGTAGAGTTCAATTTTGAAATGAACGATACTGATAGATTCAAATCAGGGAAGCGCAAAGGTGAATTACCAGATAAGAAAAGTAAATTGCAATTCACAATCGGTTCTACCAAATATACAGTAGGGACAGGAGGCATACATAGTTGTGAGAAATCTATTCGTCACACCAATGAGCATCATATATTACGGGAGTGGGATGTTGCTACATTCTATCCTCGTATAATTCTCAATAATCGTTTATTCCCTAAACATATTGGAGAACCTTTCTTAGATATTTACGAATCTATTGTAAATAGAAGGTTGGAGGCCAAAACAGAAGCTAAGAATGATAATAACACTCAAGCTGAAAAAGAAGATTACGCTGTTGTGAACGAAAGCCTGAAAATTACTATCAATGGTTCTTTCGGTAAGTTCGGTAGTAAGTGGTCGTTCATGTATTCCCCAGACCTAATGATGCAAGTTACTGTAACAGGCCAGTTATCGTTATTAATGTTGATAGAGAGATTAGAGTTGGCAGGTATATCGGTAGTCAGTGCTAACACTGACGGTATAGTAGTTAAGATACCTCCGGAAAAAGAATCCTTAGCTAACGAGATAGTAGAAGACTGGGAATTTGAAACTAATTACGACATGGAAGCTAATGAATATTCCAGCTTAAATAGTAGAGATGTAAATAATTATATAGCAGTGACTACTAAGGGTAAGTTCAAAGGTAAAGGAGCGTACTCGGATCAAAGAGAACATTTTTACAGTTTGAGAAGTAACCCTGCTAATGATATTTGCACGGAAGCTGTTAAGGCGTTTTTGAAAGACGGAACCTTACCTATAGAAACTATAATGGCGTGTAAAGACGTAACTAAATTTCTAACTTTGAGAACTGTAAACGGTGGAGCAGTATACGAAGGTCAGATTATCGGCAAGGCTATCCGCTGGTATTACGGCTGTTACGAGCTAGATATGATACGTTATAATACCAATGGTAATAAAGTTCCTCGCTCAGACGGAGCAGTACCTCTAATGGATTTACCAGAAAAATTTCCAATAGATATGGATTACGATTGGTACGTAAACGAAGCACACGACATTCTCAAGAAAATAGGTTACAAATAATCAGCTATTAGGCTTTACTTTTAATGGGGTATAGCCCATACTGACTCTACTGGTTAATAAGGCCAGAAACTTTAACCGAACTTAACAGGTGATATTATGTCGGAAGCACAAAACCCAGAAACAAAAACTCTTAGCAAATCTGAGCAATTGAAGCAAATTAACGCTGATAAAAAAGCCCTTGCCGATAAGCAGAAAGCTCTACGTGAAGAATTGAATGAATCTAAAGCTGAGCGTATTGCGGCTCGTAAAGTTCAATCTGAAGCTCGCAAGGCAGTACGTGAGCAGAAAGCTGAACTTCGTGATATGGCTGCAAAAGTTTATTCGACTTTCTCAGATGGCGATGCTAAAGCTGTTGAAGCGTTGGCAGACGGAGTAATGGAAGTAGCTAGTGAATTAGCAGCTACCATTCGTAAGTTCGCTAAAGCATCTTCTGAACTAGAAGAGTTGTAATAGTGAATGTCTACTTCAGAGTTCTTAACTCGCGCTACTAAAACATTAGCTAAAAAGTTAGAAATAAAAGAGGTAGACATTGAAGATAAGTATTGCAAGTACGCTAAATCTAAACGCTGCGTAGCTGTAAAACTTATCTTCCTAAATAAAAAGGGCTTTCCCGATAGGACTACACTATGTCCTAAAGGTAGAGTCCTTTTTATTGAGTTCAAGAAAAAAGGTAAAACTCAATCTCCAGTACAAATAGTCGTACAGAAATTACTGGAGTCTTTAGGCTTTGAATATTATGTATGTGACGAAATAGGTCAGGCCGAAAAACACTTAGATGAGTTCTTAGAATGGCAATAAAATGGGAACCTCACAATTATCAGTTAACCGCTATATCCTTCTTAATTTCTAATCCTCGTTCTGGATTATTCTTAGATCCAGGTTTAGGTAAGACTTCCACCAGTTTAGCAGCAGCCAAAATATTAATAAACAGTGGGGAAATAAAAGGTACATTAATGATTGCTCCTTTGCGAGTAACTTATAGCGTTTGGCCTAGCGAAATAGAAAAGTGGATTAATTTTAATAGTCTAAGTTGTACCATATTACACGACGACAATAAGAGCTCGTTATGGAACAGCGATAAAGATATATACTTAATAAACCCTGAAGGATTACCTTGGCTCCATAAAGAACTATTGAACGGTTTGAAAGGAGGCAAGAAATGCCCCTTCAATACTCTTTGGATAGATGAGAGTACTAAATTTAAATCTCACGAATCTAAGAGATTCGAACTACTATGCGATATGTTACCTCTGTTCAAGCGTAGGCATATAATGACAGGTACTCCTTCTCCTAAATCTCTATTGGATTTGTGGTCTCAATTGTATATATTAGACGAGGGTAAAACACTAGGTCATAATTTCCATAAGTTCCGTGCTAAATATTTTCAGTCTGAGGACTGGGATAAATACAACTGGCAAATAAAAGATTTCTCAGCAGAAAAGATACACGAATTAGTAGCTCCTATGGTATTGGAGATGTCCGCTACCGATTACCTAGACATGCCTGATTTGTTGTATAACGACATTCTAGTAACTTTGCCACCCAAAGCCGAAAAACACTATAAAGAAATGGAGAAAGAATTCTTCATAGAGTTAGACGGAATGGAAGCTTCTGCAGAAGCCGCTGCTCAAGTTAGTATGAAGTGTCATCAGATAGCCAATGGTAATGTATATGAAGATATTCCAGACAACCTTGACGAAGATGAAATAAAAATATTCAGGCGTACTCGTAAAACAATACACATACATAACGCTAAATTAGAAGCCCTAGCTGATTTAATAAACGAACTTAATGGTAAACCTATATTAATAGCTTATCATTTTAAGCACGATTTAGAAGCTCTCAGAGGCTTGTTAGGTGACGACGTACCATATATAGGTAGTGGGGTTTCCCCAGTTAAAGCTAAGGAACTGGAAGTAAAATGGAACGCAGGTTTAATACCAATATTGTTAGGTCATCCCGATGCTATGGCTCATGGTTTAAACTTCCAAGAAAGCGGTAATGATATATGTTGGTTCAGTTTAACTTGGAATTTAGAGAACTATATTCAATTTATAGCTAGAATATGGAGGCAAGGTGTTAAGGGTAGGGAAGTCAGAGTACATCACATAATAGCTAAAAATACTACTGACGAAGCTATGATTATGAGATTAGGAGAAAGAGCTGAAAATCAAGAGGACTTAAGACAAGCCCTCAAGAGATACCGATTAAGAAGTAACCAATAATATAAAATCTTTACCAGCTAACTCTCTTCTCATTTTATTAAGTCCGGACTTAGATCCTAATACCGCAGGTAATCCTCCTAACACTCCATGCCTAGAACCTACTATGGTGCATCCCCTACTATGTTTTACCAAGTTACCTTGATGCCACAATATACCAGATCTATTTGGGACATTGATAACGTGCCATACTCTTTTATATTTACCACTACCTGACCTAGCTAACCATTTAACCATATAAAAACCTTCTGGATAACAAGATATATTACTCTTGTTATCTAACCAAGGTCTTTCTATGGTTTTTATTTGGTTGCCGCTAGGTAATGTTACAGTAGCTAGAGTGCAATCCTTTTTATATTTTCGGTGCAGAGTTACGACGGGATACATAATAGAAAGTCACCACGCTAGATACTGTGAATGATAAGGTTGCAAATAAACCCAGTAATATTTCTTTACCTTCTTGAGCTGTTAGATCTCCTGAAAATTCTTTAAAAGCCCATATAAGCATAGCAGTAAATAGAGCTGAAGCCCAAACTGCTAATGAAGGTCTAATAGAAGCTCTGAAGTTGTCCATCCAAGAAGAAGTATTTAAATTAGCGAACTCAGCAATAGTAGCTTTACCCAATGTTTCTTGATGAGAAACTTCTATCTCAGCTTCAGATTCAGTCATCACTTTTTCTATTTCTAAGCGACCTCCCTTTTCTAGCATAGCTAGGGAATGCTCTCTTTCAGCTTTATCGTTAGCGTACTCAGCAGCGTCTCTTTCCAATTCTATACGAGCCATCTCTACTCGTTCTTTACGTTCTTGGCTCTGTTTAAACAAACCGAAAAACCCACCTAATAATCCCCCACCAGCTCCAGTGGAAAGTGCTGTTAATATGCTTAATATCATTTTAAATACCTCTCGTTGAATTGTTTACCTTGCATTAACTCTACATCGTATCCCATATCTAAAAGTTTATCTATTATTGTGCCTCCGTCTTTTCTCATACCTAAGTTCAAATCAATTCCTATTGATTTTAAAGACTCGTCTACCGCTTCAAAACAATATAACTTTTGAGCAAAAGAAACACCTAACCACCAAAATACTAATCCTAGTGTGTCGTATCTAACACCTAAATTATTAGTAATCCAGATGCTCGGATCACCTTCTATTTCACAAACCGCTACAGTTCTAGTTTCTACCACTCCTTCACATTCAGAAAACTCACCTTTAATAAAAGTAGTATCGTACAACTTACCTTTGTTCCAAATTGCTCCGTGGCTATAACCTGCTCCAGTTACTAATGAACATATTACACTGAAGAAAGTTTTATTAGATTCGTAAATTACTACTTTCATTGTTATCTCCTTATTGGAAAAAGCTAAATCGGAAAGGTATCCAAGTTGCTTCGAATAGGCTTAAATTTTCAGGGCTTAATGTTAGTACGCTACCGTTAGAGAATTCAAAAGGAATAGGGTTACCAGCAACTATAAAGTTCCTAACTGAGCTCAAACCCCATTGGTCTTCTTTCAAAGCACTACACATTATACCTTGGAATTCAACTCCCAAATACATAAGTTCTGATCTACTTAGTTCGGAAACTACATAGGGTAATATTTCCGCATTACCTCTACCTACTTCGTCCAATACATTGTTGTAAGCCCTATGACCCACAACAATGGTTTCTCCTGAAGGACTCAATAAGTTTCCAGATTCTAAGGTTATATACGTTACCACAATCAACTCCTTGTTAAATACTGAAGAATCCAGCTCTAAATGGGACCCAAACAGCTTCAAAGTCAGACAAGTTTTCAGGAGTCAATAATAATGTGTTGCCGTTCATAAATTCAAACGGAATAGAATTACCAGCTATTATAAAATCTTTGATAGCGTTTAGACCCCACATGTCTTCTTTTAATGCACTACACATGGTGTCGTTGAAGTTAATACCAGACATCATTGCTTGCTTTCTCAACTCCTCGACTGTTGGATCGGGAGGCGAATTATTAATAGTAAGCTGATCATAAAATTCTTGCTCTGTTATTTCAGTCAAACTCGTATGGTTCTCAACAATAGGATCAATAAATAATTCATCTTGTGCGTTTTTGTAGTATTTCATCATCTTACCCTCTATCTTAGTTCGTACCATGAAACCGAAGATCCTGGTACAGTAATGCTGTAAGTGCTACCAGCAGGGACGATTACAGAGTGGGAGGCTGTAAAAGAGCTACCCCCATTATCAGCAATCGTACTAACTGTAAGGCCATCAACAAGCATCACATTAGTTCCAGTCGACATTAATCTAGATATAACAACCATTATTGCTTGGCCTGTTGTGTTTGTGTATGTTACTCCTGCAGTCCTACTCGCTGTTACATCAACCCAGCTCTGACCACTTCCTATTGGACCTGCTATAATTTCACCGCTTGATGCAATCTCAAATGTAGGGGAACTCCATGTTATTATGGTATCTGCCACCCCCGACACCGTTGAAACATAAAAAGAAATAGTACCCGCTACAGAAACGCCTATTCTTGTTGCATATCCCGCTGTTTTAAATCGCCAGTCAACTCCATCATAGTAGAAGTTAAATCCCAATTCCCCGTTAGAGATACCAGACGCTAATGATAAGATTTTTAAATCAACACCTGTGTATGATTGCCATCCGTAAAAATTATCCGCAATAGCCATATTACCGTTATCGTCAATAGCCACAATGCTATTTTGTAATTTTCCGTTTACCCCGTTGAACCTTGCTATAGCATTGTCCGAAGACGCGAGCAATGGGTTCACATTAGCCCAATCAGTAGGGCTAACGCTAGGCTCATTAGTAGGGTCGCCGCCAGATAATAGCTCGTAAACTTTACTATCTACTGTAGACCTTGCCCACGCACCTTCGGGGTAAGGTGTTGCTGTATCCCACTGCATAATCCCATACTCATTAGCATGAGCTAAGGCTTGGGTGAACAATTGCTGTAAGAAGTTAAAATTTTCAAAAGGTGGGATCTCAGCCGTCCAACCTGCATCGAACTTACCAGGACTAGTTACGTCAGGATCTTCAATATTGGATGGAGGTGCTCCTTCTGCCCATACCCTGTTTAAATCAGGCTTAGTAGTCATTCTTGTTTCCTCAAGATATAATGGATGAAAATTTACCGCCTATTGACGGATCGTTAATTGAGCCGAACCCCTTACTGGTAGGAATTCCTCCAAATCCAAACGCGGATTCAGACTCGTATTCTTGGTATCCTACTCCTACTCCTGCTACTTTAGGAACTAAATCCGTATTCAATAAAAATGCTTTTTCATTAACAGTTAACATTCTACCGAATTGAACTGTATAGTGCATAGCACCGTCTGTAATTATGATTTGCTCAACTTCAAATAAAAATTTGAAAAAACTCAAGGTTTCTGGTAAATTCGGGTTTATAGAGTTTTTGATAATCCTAGCTCTAATGTACAAGCGATATTCTTCGTCAGTTAATTCCCTATTACCAGTTGTAGATTCTTCTTTACTTCTAAATCTACCGCCCAATGAAACATTAGAAACACTACCAAAAGAAGAAGCACCGCTATTAGGTGCAAATCCAAAATAACTAATTATTAGAGCGTCAACTAATATCCTAGGTTGACCTACAATAGAACCTATTATATCTAAGTTGATTCCTTCGGCAGTGTCTATCCAACGATCAGTCAATAGGCTTCTGAAAACTCCCTCAAGAGAATCTGATTCCAATAAAAGAGCTTTAATATAACTTATTAAGTTTGTGGACTCTTTAAATTGAGTAGCTAATCTACTCTCAGCTAACTCTTTATGATCAATAATAGATGACATTTATGAGTTTACCGTTATGTTGGCTACGGTGAAATTAGAAACTTCCGATATAGCTATGTTTATGTCTGAGGTTTGATCAGCAGGATAACTAGTTTTAATGAACATGCTATCCACAGTGTGTCCAGGTACGTTGTTTATAGGAGTATATATTTCAGAATGAATCACGTTATCTCCTAAGAAAAAACCTCGACCTTCTATCAAATTACCTTGAGCGTAATCCACAATAGCTTGTTTAATATTAGCATCCCCATCTGAGGGATAATTGGAGAAAGTAGTTAAATTGACTTCCACATATATGTCTATTTCATCAGGTCTAGAAAAAGATACGTTATGTACTATACCTTGATCGTCATTCACAGGTACACTAGTAGTCCCAAACGAAGTGACTCCTAATGTCTTTTTAACAAAAATAGCATTGGCAATATCTTCGTCTTCTCCTCCAACAACTATAACGTGTATAGAGTGATCGGGTAGACCATTGGCGTCCGGATTAATATTAGTGTCGTTCTCTAACACCGTAGTTTGAGTAACTCCAGGGACTGATCTAACTTCTGCAAATATAGCATCCACTAAGGCTTGAGCATCTCTAGCTACGGATCTAGCTCGTCTAGCTCTAAATTGCACATCAGTTTCTTCTTCCGTCCCTTCTACAGCATCTGAAACATTAGTAACAGAATCCCACCCAGAAATAGGAGTATCTATATTTGTAAGAGTACCTGCTACCGCCGATATCACTCCTGTATCCACTGCATTGGCGATAACCGTTACAGAACCTCCAGAAGGAATAACAACTTCCGATTGAGTGCTAAATTGAACATTAGTATCCGAAGTAGATATTAAGCTACCTTCAGGAATTATGGTAGATTGAGTTCCAGATAGAGTTAATAACGCAAAAGAAGAACTAGCTTTCAGTCTTATCAATCCGTTAAGTTGGTAAAGATTATCTTGAGTGACCCCTGTTACCGCTGAAGGATTAAAAGCATTATAAGATTCCTCAGCTATTTCCCAAAGATTAGCATTGGACTCAGATATAACGCCGTTTATTTGACCATCTGGGGATTCTGGAGATACGTTAAAATTAGTACCGAATATAGATTTAACTTCAGAGTTTAAATCTTCTAATATACGATCTAATCTTTTCCTATTGAATCCTGTATTAGATATGCCGAACTCAGACATTGATGGTCACCTTTTCATTATCTATAGTGCCGTAAGTAGTTTCTGCAGAAAAAGAAACAGTAAGTAATCTAGAAGACTCACCTTGGTAATCCATAGAAAATTCCAATAATGATTCTACTTCAGGAGTGCTCAATATTTTAGCCTTAAATATAGACTCAATATTAGCTAAGTTCGCAGGTTTTGTAAATACTTCTTGGAAATAAGGAATTCCCGATTCCAAATCCAAAAACCATTCTTCCATGTAAAATAATAATCTAGTCCTAACGTGCTGAACCGTTTCAGCTCCTTCGGATACTAATTTCAAAGAACCGTTCTCTATTACTAGATCATTGTTGGAATTTAAAGCTCTACCTATCATGACTGAGGTACTCCTGTAGGTTCTTGGGTGTCCCCGTCTGAATCATTGGGTTGATCGTGATAATGAATGTCGAATATAACTCCGTTAATGTTAAACTGACCGTTAGCTTGGAGCTCAACGAATCCGTTGGAGTTTTGCATTTTAATTGAAGAGTCCGGTTTAATAGAAATCACTGCTGATCCATCGTCTTTCCTCAATTGTAATTCAGAATTACTATAGTTTTCAATTTTATTAGGTATGGAAGAAAGACCTACTATCGCGGTGGCGTCACTTAATGAGTGGAATCTCTTACCTAAAGGTTTAGAAACTTTGCCAGTGTTGTGCCAGTTATCTATAGATCTTTCTGAGAAATTTAACAAACACTCATCACCTTTAGCGACAGGCAATGTTATAGAATAACCTCCTCCTCTAGGGTATATAAAAGGCACATTAATAAGAATAGGTAAGTCGGTGGGTACTAGTATTTCTTTGTCACCGTCTCTAGTTACAAATATCCTACGTATAGCAGGTTGGACAGTTAGAGTCTGATTGCTAAAATCCACAGACTCTATTATTCCAGGCATAGAAGTGTGAAGTTCTTTCATCCTCGCTTCTATACCGTTTTTAATATTAGAAGCCAACGTAGATAAGTTTTCTTCTTTACGCATTTATAGTCCTACCTTTGCTTAACGAAAACCAATCTTTCTCTCTTGAGTCACCTTTGAATACGACTTCTTGAACCTTGTATAATCCTTCTGCATCTGTCTTTTTTATCTTCCTAAAAGACAAGTTAGCCAACTGTACAGCCGCATTGGTAGACTCTATTTTGAATGCTCTGTTGGGCAACATATCTGGATTTAATAGTGTTCTAACATCAGCACCTATTTCGGTTATTGTTGGAGAGCCTATCATCCCTGTGGAATTACTAACCAGTATAGCTTCGTCATTCTTAATAGGGTCTTCTATTGGAGTGATTACTATTTGCTCATTCTGTATACTCCAGTTGAATGCGTATTCTTCAGCAAAATTATCCATTATATCTTTAGAAGATCCAGACAACGATTGACCTCTCAATTTGTCTGCAACATTAGGAACACCTTCTACAGAACCTATTGTTAGATTTTTAAAAGTCTTAATGACTTCTTCCACCGCAGACTTGATAGTTACGTTGGAATTGAATGTCTTATTGAATGTAGAGTTCTGCCAATCTCTTTCCCCATCACCAGCGTAAACAGTAGCAATACTATCTACTCCAGATCTACTTTTGAATGCGTTTCTTATCTCACCTTTAAACAATAGTTTTAAATTACCTTCGTATCCCGCATTGAATATTATTTTAGCGTATTTACTATTTATGGCCGACAAAGTTTGAAAATTAGCATTGTATATGTTTATCTTAAATAAATTGGGGTAGCTCAGCAAGCTCTTGGTTATTTCGAAATTAACTCTCAAATTAGATATAACTCTTGCTTCCCCATTATCGGGAATTATAGTCAACTCGTAAGCTCTTTTATATTGCCTACCCATTGGAAATTTCTTCTTCGGTTAATATGAATATCTTCGCAGAAATTCCCAGATCTATGTCTGGGTCTAGAGAGGAGTTTTCTAGATTGATAACATAAGCGTTAGATATACCTATATTGTATTGACCGAAAATATCTATCCCTCCTAATAAAGACACTCCTCCAACTATGTTAATCCCCAAACTAGATAAAGATATAGTCCATATACCAGTTCTGGAGTTTAACATTACCACGCAATCGTAAGTTGTTTCTCCTAAGATTATAGAGAATGACTGTTCTGGCTCTGAGTTTAATGGTATTTCAATCATATCAACCTACCCAGTCTAATACTGATTTCAATACAGACTTATTAGTAGTTTCGTCAGGTGTCTTACCTTCTTGCCTACCTCTATTGTCTGCTGAAGAACCTTGAGTTCTAGTAGATCCCGATTTTAATCTTTTAGGATCTAGCTTTATAATCTTAGATTCAGTTATTATAGCTTCTTCTAACGAGATATTCATCAGTACTATTTTGGAAGTGTCCTTGTCCTGAGTAGTGCCTAAATTGGTTATCATCATGTTCTTGTATAGCTTTAACTTAGTTTGCACATTTATAGGTTCTAGTTGTTCCATCAATTGTTCCATGGCGTTATATGCCGCATTACTACGGGTTAAATTGCCGCTAGTGGCTGTTCCAAATAAGCCCGTTACCAAATCTATTATTTGACCAAAAGCCGCTGAACCTAAAGGAGTGTCGCTAACTTGAGCTATAATATTTAGCTTTTTAGGCTCTATTATAGCATGGTCGGTTATGTCAGCTCCTAACTCTATCGGGTTTTTAGTGAGCCTAACTTGATTACTATGAGTTTCACTTATAACCGCGTCTAACTCTATACCACCTATAGACTTCTTAGTTCTTATAAATAAATTTTCAAAAGCCATATTACTGATCCACCGCGCTATTTAGATCTTGAGAAGTTTGCTGGAAAACATTGAACACGGCATCAGCTATGTTCTCAGCTGTGTCAGCTCCTCCTTGAATGAGTATCTCAACTTTATCAACTACTGTGGAGGCTCTATTAGATATGGAATTGCCTAGTTCGGGTATAGTTCCGCTACCGTCTGCGTTGTATATACCAGTCACGTCTCCTAAAAATCCAGGGAGATTAGAAGCTACTTCTTTAATGTTATCTATGGAGAACTTATCAAATAGGTCTATTATTTGAGACCATCCATCGAATATCATGTTGGTTAAATCACCAATAGTGGCGAACAATGCAGCGATAACTTTTATTTCGTCAGCCCACTTAGGGTACTTTTCTAACATTTCTCCTATGAAACTTTCGCCTCCCTCGAAAAATACCTTAGAATCTTCTACCAGAGCTACAAAAGCTAAGGCTATAGCTCCTATTAGGGTAGGTAATAATACCGCACTAGCGTTAAATAAGAGCATCCCTTTGACCAATTTGAATATCAACGCACCCATTATAGTCAAATTAGAAAGTAACTGGAAAGTTAGAAAACTAGCTACCGCTAAGGCCGCTAGTTTAAATGCCTTGGCTAAATTCTCTACCCATTCTGGTAATCGCTGTTCTATCAATTCTCTATTGGATTTCCACCAATCAGTGAATGTGTTTACTAAGTCGGTGAGTACGGGTGCTAGTTGACGGCTTATAGTTCTGGATACTTGTTTGGTTATAGCCCACAAATCGGTAAGTGAGTCTTGGAAATCCGCAGCTATTTTAGCATCTTCGGCAGTGGTTACTCCTAACGCTTTAGCTTCTTTTATTAATTCTTGTATTGCTTCTGGACCCTGCTGAAGCAATCTAATAGAACCTCTTAAACCTAGCTTGTCAGCTAGTTCTATTTGTTTTGCCCTACTAAGACCTTGGAATCTTTGAGAAACTTGAAGTAGTAAAGAGCTGAGAGGTTTCAATTCTCCGCTTACTCCAGTTGCAGATATGCCTAATATACCTAATGCTTCTAACGCACTACCTGTTCCCCTAGCCGCTTCCGCAGCCCTTATTGAGAAGTCTCTTAAGGAGCTTGTCATCTCCTCAGTGCTTCCTCCTGCTCTTTGTTGAGCAAATTGGAGAGCAGCTATATTATCTACTGTTTCCCCAATTTCGTCTGCTAATTTTCCTTGTTCGTCACTGGCTTTGGTAGACGCCACTGTTAGTCCAGTTATAGCCACTGCTCCTGCAATAGCTGCACTAGTTAAGCCCTTTAAGAGTTTAACGCTATTGTCTAGGTCTTTTTTAAAATCCTTCATTTCTTCAGGATCGTATTCAAAACCTAACTCTACTAACAGTTCGTCTAATTTCATCGGGTTTTTGCTTTACCTTTATTTGATGAATGAGCCTTTAAATCTAACAACTCGTTCATCATGAATAAGTCTTCTATAGAGTAAGTTCCATCTTGCAAATCCTTTAAGCTACACATTGGTGGCTCACATAATAGCGGCCTGTGTAAAAACGGATCCACATTAGGGAATTTATCTTTCTCTATAGGTGATCCTTCATTTTGGCCAGAAAGTTTTCGGCTAACTGGCCTTTGAACAAATTTGAGTAATTAACCTGAAGCACGAATATGAAAACTTTATAAACTTCTACCAAGTCGTCACCGGAAAACAACTCATTGAACGAAGTGTCTGTTATACGCTTACCATTGCAAGCTGTACCTAACACACACGTTTTCATGAGAGCCACTAATTCTTCAGGTGAGTTGTTATCGAAAAATACAGAGATGATTTCAGAAAATGCTTCTGCTTCAGAATCCTTTTTATCCTTAGAGCTTCTCATCAAAGCAGCAATAGAGGTTCCGAAAGTTTTACCTAATTTGAATTTCATCAACATAGATTTCTCTGCTGGCCACTGTGTAACGCTGTATTCGTTATCGCCTATATCTTTTGTTTCTGTTCTACACGCCATAATAAACTCCGACCAATTGATTATGATTTCCGACACATTATGGTTTTCCTAGGGAGAGTGCTCTTATGGTGTCGGGATCACAAGGCACTCATCCCTCCCTAGGAAACTTATTAACCTCCTAAATGTAAGAGGTCTAATCTTTCAACAACAATACTCCATTCTTGATTTCCGGGAGCAGTACCTCTAGTCATACCTGCTGGTTTAGGGATATAACCTTGAGTTCCCGAACCTAAATCATTACCTCTAGTGTCTTTAAACTGAGCGAAAATAGGAACGAAAATTCCATTTTCTTGAGCAGTAATTAAACCCGACATATAAGAATTAGAGTCTGAAGTCTGCATCAATCTGAAAACTATTGTTCCAGATCGGTCAGCACTTAACCCAACTGTCATTTCTCCGTCAGTACCTATTTTATGGGAAGCTGAGTCGTTAAGTCTATCCAAAGAAATAACATCATCGCCTTCATCGTACCCTGATATTTCAACTCCATTCACTAGGAATATTGTATCTAAGAAACTATATTCTTTCATTGTATTATCCTCTTATCTTTCGAATACGCCGTTGATTTGAACACCATGGATAGCCCCCGCTCCTAATACTACAAAGCTCAGGCCAGGATAAAATCTAGCTTCTTTATCCGACTGATTAATATCTTCAACTGGAATAACAATAGTTTTATAACCATTAGCTAAGAACTCACCGTCTATTGTTTCTCCTGGAGCTATTAATCCGTTTCTAACTGCTTCGTCCAGTGCCTTAATAACTTGTTGCTCTAAAGATGCTACGCCTTTATTAGTGTAAGGAACTTTAGTTGTTCGTGTTAATAAGTATCCAAAAACATTAGTCTGGATAGCGTTTTCTAACCAATCAATACCATGAACTTCATCGAAGAAAGTACCATTAGCCATGAATGATTCAGCGAACATATCGCTATCGCCTACCTCAATAAGAGCATTGGCTTTTTTGCTGTCCAATACTGCCTTTTGAGACTGAGTAAGATTCTCTACTGAAATAGTAGGTAACTGTTTAAACTTAAGAGTCAATGTGCTGTTAGGCTGATTGAAATTAACAGTAAATGCTCTACCTAATATAGAGGCTGAAGGATACTGGTTAGGGTAAGAACTATAAGTAGTGATACTTCTTCTTAAGTTTTTACCTTCCAGTAAAGAAGCGATATCGTTGGTAGTAACACTGTCCAATACGTCCAAATCATTGCTGGTATTGCCGAACACTTTAATACGAGCTTCACACCAATCGGCAGCAGCTTCTACAGCATCTTCACCATTGATTTCAACTCCGTCACGAACTTCTTTAGTGAACAACAAGCCGTACCAATCTGGATTTACATTTTGAATAGCATTCAAAGAAGCAGTGATTGTTTCCGCCTCAATACCGTCAGTTTTGGTTCCTTCTCCTTGCTGCATCTGTAATAGAGAGGATATATCTGTTCCTGAAGCAGGATCCACTGGAGTTAAAAACTGAACAGTAGACGAGATACCCGTAGTACCTGAATTGATGTAGAACCTAGATCCATCGTGAGTGCAAGTAGCTGAAGTGTAACCTCCAGTTCCTACCGCTTGTAATGCTGATTGTATAGAAGCAGCTATGTCGTCAAGAGTAGTTTCTGAATCGCTAAAATCAAGCCCCGTGATATCCTCAGTACCACTATCAATACTGATAGTAAAGCTACCGTCAGAAACAGCTAGTAGAGCAGTGGCGTCGGTAACGGCTCCTCCTCTTAACTGAGCTGCCTGAGCAGTAGGATAACGAGTGGAAACTCTTAACGAAGTAGGCTTAGGTTGTTGGCTAAAATAAGCCGTAGCCGCTTTAACGACTTCGGTGTTAGCACCCCAATCGGCGGTCACTCCGTCTAAATTTACATAAGAACGAATTCGCTCGGCAATACCGATAACACCTGTCTCAGCTGTAACGATGTTAAGAGTGCCAAAGCCTTTTCTGGCTGGGAATGTTGCGCCAATGGCGATAGCAACATTGACTACAGTAGAAACGGGTATTGTCATGTCATTGCACCTGTATATCTAAGTTATAAATTAAACCGCGAGCTTGATATTCTCCCGATATATCCACACTCTGTATAGAGCGTATTATATCTGAGTCAGTTCCCACAGCATTCAACACAATATCAAATTGTGATCTCTTCTCCCAACCGTTTTCCAGTGGTTCAGAAATTTCTCTTACTTCAGAAGTACTAATAAATCCTAGTTTAGCACTTCTTAATAATTCTTGTATAGACTCTCTAATGAATCCAATTCTAACCTTATTAGCGTTATCTACTGCTTCTCCTCGGAAGAAAGATAGAGACATCATTATACTTCTCATACCTTCTATTTCTTCGGTTATGTCTAGGTCAGATTCATTATCTATATATTTTCTAGTTTCCCATCCTAATCTGGAATTACTAATAGTATCTATTTCAGCGTATTCGGTACTAGGTCTAGGAGCGTTTATCTGTTTAGCCTTTATAGCATATCCAGGAGAATCTAGTAATAAACCAACTACGTCTCTAATTAATTTATTAATAGTTTCTTCTAATATCATTCTTTGGCTCCATACGCTATGTTGTGACCAAACGTAGACCAGTTAGCTAAACTGATTATCTTGTATCTAGCGTTGTCAAACAATATTACGTCGGCTATCAAATTGTTTCTATCGTCAGCTGTCCTCAGTTTTCTTTTAGAAACGAACATCATTATGTTCTTATCTCTTTCTCCCTCAGGTAATATTTGCAACTGTTCAGGGGTAGGTTGCTGAGGACTTATTAAACTCTTAAACGTGGAAATAGAACCTGCTGAATATATACCGTCTATATAACCCCCAGAGGCTGTTCTCTCAACTGTCAACTTCAAACACGTGTCCAAGTCCAGGGCTTCGGAAACAGATATAGTCATTAGTTACCTACCTTGTATATTATAGACTGTCTTAAATGACCAGTATCTACCAAAGGGTTTCCATCTCTAGATTTCAATTCCGGACTCTTAATATCTGTAATCTTTTGAACTACGTCCGATTGAACTTTAAGTCCTATTAAGTTCAACGCTTTTTTCTTGTTCATTTTACCTTGTATTATTTTCTTAGATAGAGAAGCGAAAAATCTTAAGTATTTCTTTCTATTCTCTTTCATGGTAGATCTAAGAAAACTTCTCTGAGGTATGTTTTTAGAAGGGGATCCGAACTCGTGAACCGCTCCTACCATAACAACTGAAGTCCCATCGGGATAATCATTACTGCCTTTGGGGAGACCTACTTTTACCGAACTATCCCCCCTCATTGATTTGTTTATCTTTTCCAATTCCTTTATGGCTTTGTCAGGTTTAGATTTGATTCTTGTTTTGGATTTCATAATCTGTTTGCTACTATACCACCAGCAAAACACAAATTCCTAATATTTAGGAACTGTTGACCGTAAGAAGTACCTATGTAAAAATCATCTAAATCGGATCGGTCTTTAGCGACTATTGATTTAGATACCGATACTCCTCCTGCAGACTTAGATTGTATTGTCCCAGAACTAGATGATATATCTCCCAGTTCTGTTTTCTCAGCCGATATCAATAAATGCGCAGACAAATAAGATTGAGCTAGGTTATATTTGCTTCCCCACCTTAACTCATCCGTACCTATATACGCAGTAGAGTCCTCTATAAACAACAATATCCTAGGATCCGAGTATTCAGCTTCATCTGAAAACTCGGGAAACCTAATTCTAAAGTCTGAAACAGTAATACTCATTATGAACCCTTAGTGAGTGTGTAAACCAATATCGCGCCTAATATACCAGACGCCCATTTAAAAATTTCCTTACTTATGTCTCGTTGACCCTTACGTATGTTTCCGTTAGACTCAAGATCTTCTATCTTAAGTCTGGTCTCATGTAATTCCTTTTTTATTGAGGATATTGTTCTCTCCAACGAAGATTTATCTCCGTAACTAGCTTGCCATATTTCCGAGTCGTGTATTCGTTTATCGTGAGTGTCTAACCTATTGCCGTATCTAGAAAGAGCTTGTTCATGACTATTAACTCTTTCTTCTAATCTAACTACTTCTGCGAGTCTTTCTTCTATAGTACCTAGTCTTTCTGAGATATTGTCTAAGGTTTTCCACAGTCTAGCTTCTGATAATTCGTTCACTGTAGAAAGCCCTTTACTAGTTATCTCATTAATAGCCATAAGATGATCTCATTCTAATTGTGCATTCCCTACGTTAAGTATGTACAATTAGAATGAGCCTCGAAACAAATCAAGGCTCATTCTTATTACTTACTACTTGTCAATCTTTTTAGCCTTTGGAGCTGATACAGATTTAGACTTAGACTTAGTGTCTGGGTCTTGATCTAGTTCCTTGTCGTCTTCCTCTTTACCAAAAGAAAGTTGACCTTTCTTTTTGAGTTCAGCGACGTAAGGGTCAACTTTCTTACCATCTTTAGAAACAAAAGAAGCCCAGTGAGAATCTTCAACCACGTTAAATCCTGGTGCGATTCTAACGGTAACTCTACTTCCGTTATCATTGATAGTTTTTAAGTTAAATTGACGAGCAGTGTTATTTGTGATCCCAGACATGATTAAATCCCCGTAGCAATAGCAAGTGACATTGGATAATAAATATTCAGTCCAGCTAATCGAGAACGACCTGGAACAACAAATTCCAAATTTTTCTGCTGGATAGGTAACATTTCCAATTCAACTGGAATTTCCAATTGAAGTTTATCAGGGTTGCGATCATAAGCTACCATCGCATCCGTAGACAATTCCGGATTGTTAGCTGCGGAACATTCGTTGACAGGGATCATATCTTCAATGCTGTTTAGATACGGGCTGTTGTTCGCCAAGTACTGAGCAATAGTAGTGTCGCTATTGCTAGAACGAGGAGTAGACATAATATAAGACCACTGAGCAGGAGGCATAAGTAACGTATTACCCTGCTCAACCATGTTAGTTGTCTCAAAAATGTCAGCGAACAAATCGTTAACGTCAAATAAGATTTGATCCGGAGTCTTGTTAACCCATTCAGTACCAGAACCAGGATTGACTACCGCACCTGTTGGGATATTAGGATTGCTAAATAATCCCGGAAGATTAGATTCAGCGTCTCCGAAGAAAGCCACATCATTAACAACTTGTTCATTAGAACGACGAGCAGCATTGGCACGACGTTGATCTAATGACATACCTGTCAACTGAGAAGCTTGAATCTCATCCAAGTTATAACCGTAAGAAATACCTACTGAACGAACAGGAATGGTAGTTTCCTTACCTGCTACATCTGCACGAGGCAAATCATCAGCATAAGCATTGATGATTTTAGCAGAACCAGCTTGATCGTAAGTACGATAAGTAATAGATGTGATACCTGCGCCACCTTCGTTACTAACAGGGAACAAGCTACGAGCTTTTAACTCAGCATACTTAACATCATAACTACGAGCTTTAATATGCTCTAGTTGGCGTTGGAAGAATACCGCGCCATCTGCATCCATGATACCGTTACCAATAGCCATAGAAATAGCTACGTCTAGATGCACTTGTCTAGAACTAGGACCGCTAGTGTGAACTGCGCTCATACCGTCCATGACCAGAGTCGAACCGTCTTTCAATTTAATAGTTTTCATAATTATCCTCCGATTATGAACCAGCCGTTACAGCGTCAGATTCTAGACGAAGAACTGCCAAACCACCAGCCGAAGCAGTAGTTTCCCAATTTGCGCCATCTAGTTGAGTTTCACCAGCTCCTGCAGAACCAGCATCCAGAACTCCAGTGTCATCAGTGTACTTTACTGAATCTCCAGGATTGCAACCCGTAGGACATACCGCCCATACATAACCTTTGCGCATAACTCCAGCTGTTTCATAACGACTGTAATTAATAGCTCCAGTATTAGCACTAGCTTCTCGATCCAAAGATCGAAGAGTAATACCTACAAAATCAGCACTACCAGCTAGATCACATTGTTGTTCTGAATCGGTTCCTCGTTTAACTGCTACTGCGAATCCAATGCCAGCTACGGTTTCTACAGCGAAAGAAGAAATATTATGAGGAGCTTGAGCATATAACATGCCTGCATAAGCTACTGCTTGATTGATTGAATATGAAGTTTGAACACTCATTATTCTTTACCTCCAGATTTCCATGCGTTTTGGCTGTCTTTCATCATCTTTTCACGAGCGATAATGTCAGCAGGGCGATTGTCGATTACTTTACCTTCTGAGTCAGTAACCTGAGTTACAAAGGCTTGGTCTAAATGATGTTGAGGATTAGCTGTAGCCGATTCAACTAACATATCGAATCGAGCTTCAATGTAATCTTCAGAAGCTGAATCTAATTGAACATTAGAACAATTAGCCGCTACCACTTCTTTCATTAGAGTTTGCTTATCCTTGCCATCCACTACAATGTTAGGTTGGATCTTCTTAACCGAATCCACCAGTTTAGTTCTATCAGAAACCATCTGATCGATAACTTTAGCAGTAGGGACTTTAGAAACAGCATCATCTAACTTAGCTTTTAAAGAGTCTTCGGATTTCTTGGCTTCTTTTTCAGCCTCCTCCATTTCATCTTCTTTCTTCTTCAGTTCTTCGTCTTTCTTTTCGGCTTCATTTTCCGCATCAGTAAGTCGCGTCTGTACTTTATTAACAGCTTGAGCAGCTTGATCTGACACTTCGTAATCCACCCCATCAATTGTGATTTTAGCCATTTTGACTTCTCCACTTTCAGGTGAGTTATCGGCCACTCGACAGGAAGATCCTGCGCGACCACGTTTGACAATCGCAATGTGATTGCCCTTTATGTTCCTCTGGATTGCGTCGTACTGCTCGCCTTCCGGAGTAACTCCTGGAGTCCAATCTATGTCGGCGGTATAGCCGTTGGACAATTCTACTTTACCCGACTCAATATTCTTAATAGCCTCTTCGTCAGTTATATTTAATATAGCTGTTACGAAATCTCCGTCCCGAGTTATCTCAGGATCTGACATTCCTACTGAATATTGTTTTGAATTTGAAGGGTTGACCAATTCTGGAGGATGGTTATCTGTAACTGGTTTTCTAGAAAAAGAAGCTAGTGAAATATCTGAAAACACTTCTTCAGGGGAACGATACACTCTCACCTTATCATTGTGTTCTTTACCAGGAGCATCTAATTCTATGGCTAGGTATTCCTGTATTCCAGTTCTAGATATTCTAGCTGGGACTTTCAAAAACCCTTCGTCAGTATATTCTCTCTGACTAGCTATTTGTAGTCTGTCTTTTAAAAGCATTAAAATAACCCTAACTATTTTTCTCAATCATAACTAATGTTTCGTATTTAGTAAAGTTATTTGGCGTTAATAGACCCATTGTTTCACAATTTTAATGTAGCTCAATGATTCTTTAGATTCCTCAGTTGTAGCATTGGATATCTGAGCACCCAACACGTATTCTCCTTCAGGTATATTCAAATCTGAAGGGGTAAGATTTACTACGAATTTAGTATTAGATTCTATAGTATCGCTTATTAGTCGGTCTATAGAATTGACAACTTCCGAATCAGATTTGGATCTCAACTGTATTCTCAGTTCGTAACCTGTTAGGTCTCTAGAATCAGCGAAAGAATAGTGTTTAGTATAGTTGCTCTCTTTAACAACATTCTTGAATTGTATCGTCATCTGTCTTATCCTCTATTTTATATTCTTCGATAGTTTCTCCAATAGAAACGTCTATTATTTCTTCATCTATCTGTTCGGTTTTTACATCTATACTTATTATTTCTTCATCTGCTTCAGTGTCTATTATATCACCTTCTTCTGGTATCAATATTACAGAAGCTCCTCCGTATACATAAAACTCTAATTTCCACATTACGGTTCCTCTGTTAAGTCTAGACTATCGTTACCATCTCTTGTGACCGACTTTCTCAATAATACTTGAGAAGTACCTTTTAACAATTTAGTATATGATTCAGGTCTAAATTGTTCGTCCCCTTCTAAAATGTCCCCTGTTCTAGTTGTCTGCTGAGTTAGCTCTAATGTTTCTGTTACTAGGCTTGCTATAGTGTCTGACAAAGTTATCAATTCTGAATTTATACCACCTACAAAACTGACATCCCCGTTACTCCCATCTACTGGAGTTTTTTGGGTATTTTCTATATGACCTTGTACTCCTGAGTTAGAATAAGAAGAATTAGCTCTGCGTACTCTAATATTATCGCCTGTGAATAGAGCTAATCCCAATCCAGGTAAATCATCGTGCTTACATACTGATTCTTGTTGATAGTGCCACGCCATGCCTATTTCGGTTACTAAAGCTCTTTCAAACTTATCAAATATCGCCTGAGGAGAAACTTGGATATCTTCTATGTCTATAATAGCTAACGGAGACAACAAATCGAACACAACAGAAACATCGTTACTATTTGTATCTGTATACATAGCTTGACCTCCTGCTCTAAAATATCTATTCAAAGAAACAGGTATTATAAGATTCGTATTAGTTGTTATTTCAAATGAACCTTTATTAGGAGAATATCCTTTTCTAGCTACTACATAAGCCCACGTTTCCCCTTCATTGATACCATCTATTTCAAATGTCTCAGTGGTGGAAGATACCTGTTTGTAAAACTGAGTATCCCCTGCATCGTCCTGTATTCTAATGTAGTCCCCGATTGTCAAATTATTAAAGGTTATTAGCATCTCTCCTAAAGTACTAACTCTAAATGTAGGATCAAAAGTACATCCTATAACTATACCTTCTATTCTGGTAGAGCTTATGCCGCCTTGGGTTTTTCTAACTCTATACTTAATTACTAATCCTTTGTCCGAATCATAACCTACTAATGCCGATAAAGAGGATTGTAAATTAAATTCATTCATTTCTAAAAACCCACCACTATAAGAACCACTAGCTGTTCTCATATCGTAAATTATGTGAAAGTGAGAAGTGTTAGATCCACCTACAGAATAAGAATCTATAGATATAACCCCTCCTATAATATTAGTTTCTATTTCTATTTCTGTCACAGTGTCAGAAAGATGAAATCTAGTCATAGTGAATAAATAAGAACTACCTACTCCAGATACAAGAGAAGTCGCTGGGTCATTTTCATCGTAATAAGGCTGCAAACCTATATACCCTTGAGTACCCGTATTATTACTACGAGTGGTTATTGATCTGGTATTTCTACCTATACTCGGAATATTACCTACCAAATACATAACTTCCCAATTCATATTAACTGACGCTTGATTACCACAATCCGTTTCGTCAGGCATTATTATATTCTTAAGAGTAACTCTTAAATTGGAAAAGGTATTTATGTCCCTAGCTCCAGTGTCGGATATAGTACCGTTTATTACCCAGTTCTCGCCAATGAAAGACGCTCCCTGAGCTACTTCCAATAATCTACCAGCTGAGAAATCTGAAGGTGTTTCCCAATTGGATAACTTCAAATTTACTCCTGCTATATTACGGATAGGTCTTAATATTTCAGATTGAGATTCATCTCCGTAATGAACCAAGTTATTTATAGTCATATTAGAACATTCTAATGCAGCTAAGTATATACCGTACAAAACTACTTGGTTCCTGAGAGCTCTAGTGGAATAAGTCAATGTTCCTATAGTACCATTGCTTTTATCTCCGAAAGAAATAGAAACGTCGTCACCAGACCATATAAACATTTCATCTATTGTTGATTCGCTTAGATTCAGCCTAACTCTAGAGAAACTGCTATTTCTAGGACTCCTAAACATGGCTGTTAATTTAGTGACAGTGTACGGCCTATTCTGATCAGTTAATACTT
>Ga0206126_10000655_pt1 | contig 45594 bp, 46 predicted proteins | sample Helgoland_Spring_5_FD_148621 | JGI IMG/M metagenome (GOLD analysis project Ga0206126, IMG submission 148621) | Pelagic subsurface seawater microbial communities from Kabeltonne, Helgoland, North Sea - Helgoland_Spring_Bloom_20160412_1 | ecosystem: Environmental > Aquatic > Marine > Epipelagic ...
ATATAATGACTGGAGCTGTAATATGATCTGCAGAATCTTCTGCTTGATGATGAGGGACATCAGTTTCTGCCTCCGTCATCTCGATCATCTCAAAATCATCTTTACCAACACCGCAGTCGGGGCAAATCCAGTCATCAGGAACGTCCTCCCAACGCGTTCCTGGCGCCAGACCAGACTCCGGGTCACCCTTCGCCTCATCATAGACCCAACCGCAAACAATACATTCCCATTTTTTCATCGACGCTATTTCCTCGTTTAGTCGACTCTTCCACCGGTCTTTCGATGAAGAGCAAGCAGCACCCCTGCAGGAGAGTATTGTGGGTGCCGCGAATCACTATCCAGCGCTTGCATGTTTTATGCATATCACGCATTCTGCTTACAGCCTATTGTTGCTCCCTTTCATATCGAGGCAACATATTCATTTAGCCACTAGCTGGAAGCCGACATTGTACGCTGTTCAACCGTCCCGATACCACCCCAGAGAAGCCAACTGGCAGGACTATCATCACTACACGGCAACCCAATTATCAAGCGCTGTAAGACCTTGGCTACTAGACCGGGGTTCTCTTACTCGACGTCTGATTAAAGTCAGTGGCAACCGATTTAAAGTTCAGGTTTTGCAACAAAACTGGCAGCGGCCAAGAATGTCGGAAGCGTGCCTGCTCGGCATGCCGCAGCGAGAGTTAGCTATTGTCCGGGAAGTTGTTTTACTTTGCGCCGGAGAACCTTGGGTTTTCGCACGCAGCGTCATTCCAGCTGGTTCAGTTACCGGGCGACTGCGGCGATTACGTAAATTCAACGATAGCTCTCTGGGGGAAATGTTGTTCAAAGACCCCAGCATGCGCCGCAAGACTTTCCAAATTGCCCGCATAGACGGAGATAGCCAGCAGATTCCAGCTAGTTTGCATCAACCTCATCAATTATGGGGCCGGCGGTGTCGTTTCGAATTAGCCAACCAACCCATTATGGTTAGTGAGGTATTTTTAACCTCTTTTAGTCCTCATTAGTAGCCTTCCAGAAGATCCCGCACCAAAAATAGCCCAGATTTCTTTTTGCGTTACACGTTTCGTGAAAATCGGTGTAATATTACGCCCATAGTCAACGTAGATGTAAATATCACCGATACCCTGACGAAAAACAGGTATGACGACATGAAAGCGTATGTACATTGGAATCGCCGGTCAGGCATTGATCGGCGACAACTGCAGGATCACACGGCAGAGACCCATCGTAGCAACAGCGATAGACGAAAATTTCCAAACAATGATTACATGCTGATTGTTGGTAGAACTGGCATGGATAGTTTTGAATTACTCATTTCTGTAGCTCTGACCACCCTAGTATCGGCGATGGCCATCGGCAATTATCTAGGCAGTATCTAGGTACCCGTGCTGACAACTGTTGCCGCAAAAATTCCCTATTACCTTGCACTTATCCGTTTTGACCGCCCGATTGGTACCTATTTACTGCTTTGGCCAACACTCTGGGCCCTCTGGATTGCTGCTGAAGGTACTCCAGACTTTAAATTGCTGGTCATTTTTTCGCTCGGTACGTTTCTGATGCGTTCCGCGGGATGTGCCATTAATGACTATGCTGATCGCCATATTGACGGGCAAGTAAAACGCACCTCCAATCGACCCATCGTCACTGGTAAAATTTCGCCAAGATCCGCACTTTTATTCGCCGCGGTGCTGTGTATCCTCGCCTTTCTTCTGGTTCTTTTTACCAATCAAAAAACCGTGTTGCTGTCTTTTGCTGCCGCTGCCCTGGCGGCATGCTACCCCTTTATGAAACGTTATACGCATCTGCCCCAAATTGTCCTCGGAGCGGCTTTCGCGTGGTCCATTCCTATGGCTTTTGCCGCGCAACAAAATGCCATGCCAGCGCTACTGTGGTTAATCTATTTGGCGGTGCTGCTATGGACGACAGCTTACGACACTTTTTATGCCATGGTGGACCGTGATGACGACATTATTATTGGCGTAAAATCTACCGCTATCCTATTTGGCAAACAAGACCGGCTTATCACAGCTTTGTTACAACTCATGATGATAGTGGTAATGATCATGGTTGGCTTTCAATTCAGTCTAGGCAACTGGTATTTCGCGGGGTTGGCGGGCGCGGCTGTGTTGTTCGCTTACCAGCAATATTTAATCCGGTATCGCGACCGCGATGACTGTTTAAAAGCATTTCTCAACAACCAATGGGTCGGCGCTATTATTTTTGCTGGCATTTTTCTTCACTACAGCTAATCAACTCACTAGGAATCCACCCAATGCAGGTGAAATTTGTCGACAGCATTGAACGCATTGGTCGCGAACGGTGGAATCAGGTCGCCGGTACTAACTATCCATTTACCCGATATGAATTCCTCCACGCGCTCGAAGTCAGTGGTGCAACTGATAGAGAATCTGGCTGGCAACCTCATCACTTGGTGGTCTATGAGTCCAATAGCGACCAACCGATTGCGTTGATGCCGCTGTATTTAAAATACCATTCTTATGGCGAATATGTTTTTGACTGGTCCTGGGCCGATGCCTACGCTCAACACAACGTCGAATATTATCCAAAGTTTGTCAACGCCATCCCTTTTACCCCTGCTACAGGGCCTCGTTTATGTATAAAAGCCGGTACTGACGAAGATAATGTTTATTCAACGGTCGCAACGAGTTTGATTCAGCAAGCCGAATCCCTCAATGTGTCATCAATTCACATATTGTTTCCGACACCAGCAGTCAGTGATCGGTGGCAAGAACTTGGATTAAACAAACGCAGAGGTGCCCAGTATCACTGGTACAACCATAACTTTACGAATTTTGATGATTTTCTGTCGACATTTAGTTCGCGAAAGCGGAAAAATCTGAACAAAGAACGCAAACGTGTTGAAGAACAAAGTTTACGACTGGAGGTGTTACAAGGCCCGGATATCTCACCGGAAATATGGCAGCGCTTTTATTACTTTTATCAGCTAACCTATGCCAAACGCAGTGGTCATGGCGGCTATCTTGGCCAAAACTTCTTTGAACTAATAGCCACCACGATGGCCGAACATTTAGTGTTAGTACTAGCATATGATCAAAACCGAGGCGATGAAGTTATTGCCGGGGCGCTAAACTTTAAAGATGATGAAACACTGTACGGACGCTATTGGGGCTGCATGGTGGAATATGAGTTTTTGCACTTTGAAGCCTGTTATTATCAGGGTATCGAATATTGCATTGCAAACAAGCTACGACGCTTTGATCCGGGCGCTCAGGGAGAACATAAAATTCAGCGCGGATTTACACCCACTGAAACCTGGTCAAATCACTGGATTGCTCATCCTGAATTTAGTGCAGCTATTAACGATTTTTTATTGCGAGATAATGCGTCAGTCGACGCTTACATAGAACAAGCACAGACTCTCCTACCGTTTAAAAAATCTGACCAATAGCCTAGGTCTGGCGGACAAAAATTGCTATCGAGTTAGTCTTTTGTCCATACTAGACAACGGTTATTTGACGGCATTGGATAATCGGACATCAAGGTTAATCCAGCCGAGATCGCCAACCTGTTAATCGCCTCGAAATCTCGGATGCCGCTTAGCGGGTCTCTGGTTTTTAATTGTTGATCAAATTGGCGGTTACTGTCGCTAGTATACTGTTCCTGATAGTTAAAGGGTCCATAAACGCACAAGACACCTCCACTTTTCAAAACCTCCTTAATACCACGAAAGAACTTCTCCACTTCAAGCCAGCTCATTATGTGCAATGTATTAGCGGAAAAAACGGCTGGTATTGAGTCAATTGGCCAAGGCTGGTTAACATCCAGCTGCAAAGGAGATAACAAATTATCCATTGGCTCAGAATTTCGCCATAGATTGATTCCGTCGATATACTCAGGTCTATCAGTAGGCTGCCACGTCAGGTGCGACAGATGTCGCGCAAAATGAACGGCATGCTGCCCGGTGCCACTACCGACCTCTAGAACAAAATCTACATCGGCGACGTGTTTTTGCAAAATTATTAAAATTGATGCCTTGTTATTTTCGCAGGCCTGAGAAAAAGGTCGGTCCATTACCATCTCTGTCTTGGATTATATTATTAAGCGGACTAAAGGCTAATGTCGTCACACCGCCGAATCGCGAGTAAATACCCATTCTCTTGCCGTAGACCTTGCTTCATTATAACAATAGCCATTCACGTCAAAGCTCTTAATCTGTTCTACATCATTGATGCGGTTTTTAATGACATAGGAAGCCATCAGTCCGCGCGCCTTTTTCGCATAGAAACTGATTATTTTGTATTTTCCATTTTTCAAATCTTTGAATACTGGCACAATTATATCTGCTTTGATTGACTGACTTTTTACCGCTTTAAAATATTCGTTAGACGCCAAATTGAGCAGCACCTCACTTTTAGTTTTTGTCAATTGAACGTTGACGGCTTCTGATAGTTGATTATTCCAAAACTGATACAGATTGGCGCCATTATCGTTGGCAAACTTGGTTCCCATTTCCAGCCGATAAGCTTGTATTAAATCTAGCGGGCGCAATAGACCATAAAGACCGGACAAGATACGCAAGTGTTTTTGCGCAAATTTAAAATCATCACGTGAAAAGCTTTCGGCATCTAAACCGGTGTACACATCCCCCTTGAAAGCCAGCACTGATTGTTTGGCATTAGCGGCATCAAAGGGAACATGCCAGTTATGAAAACGATCGTAGTTTAGTAGACCAAGTTTGTCGCTGATTCCCATCAAACCGGAGACATCAGTCGGCGACAATTGTCTTAGCTGATCAATCAACTGCTGCGATTGATCAAGAAAGTCTGGCGTAGTTGCAACAGACGTTTTTGCAGGCGTCTCAAAGTCGAGAGTTTTTGCCGGTGAGATGATCATCAACATTACTATTACTCCGGTGCTAGAATCGGCTGCCACCAATCAAGTGGCTCACCGCTATCTGGGTCGTAGACGTTGCCATAAAGCCAGGCCAAATCGGGTTGACTTGACAGAATGTCGTTAAGAATTCCCTCAATCACGTTAAATCCGCAGCTAACGTGAATAGAATAAACGAGGGCGCGAGCTTCTTTGATGTCCAAATCTCCACCGAGTTTTTCCAGCTCTGAGGTCAGGGCTTGTTCAATCGCTTCCATTTGAGGTGAATTGAAATCCTGCTTACTAAAAACCCTCACACACAAATTGCCACCATGTTTGACAATATTAAATTGACCCTGGGTTCCTTTCTTTAACTGGATTACATCCGTTCGTGCAACACCTCTTACAAACAACGGTGATTTCAATAGCTGAAAACTATTTTCTTCGGGTTGGGGATTGACCAATATTTTTTCTACCACCAGTTCGCCATTAGGATGACGGCCAGCGATCAGCTCAATGGTGGTCTCACCACCAATAACAGGGGGGTTATTTTCTTTCATGATCGTATTTTTAACCAGAGTATGCGGACTGCAAGGCTAACAAAGATAGACGCCTATTTTACGACGGCGCTCACATTCACGCTTAATATTTTTACACACCTGAATCATCGCTGCACCGGGGTCGCTGATATTCAGGCATTCGGAAGATTTATTAACGAGATCATCATCCGGCATTTTTTCCCATTTACTTTCACAAGCTGTTAGTACGACAAGCACCGTGAGCAGTAGTAGGGGTGAAGAGAATTTTAATGGATTTCTCATAAATTGCACTAACCGGTTGCCAATGCCTGAATAGACGAAACTATAGCGTAACCATAACAGATGAAAGCGCCCTATTGCCAGTCATGGCCTCTCAACATCTGAACGATGAAACGGGCTTGATGCGCGGCGACCGCAGCTCCGCTATACTGCTGTGTATCAATCGTAATAACGCGGTCAACAGACGACAGCCATGGCAATACTAGCGCTCATTCAAAACAATATCGATCGGTTCAGTGATGTTACCGGTCGCATCCTAGCCTGGCTGTGTCTACTATTAATGCTGCTCAGCTGTTCGGTGGTCTTTATTCGCTATGGCCTTGGGGCAGGCTCAATCGCGCTACAGGAATCCGTTACTTATCTGCACGGCACTATTTTTATGCTCGGAGCCGCCTACACGTTGCGACACGACGGTCATGTTCGCGTTGATATTTTCTATCGCAATATGTCGGCCCGCAGCAAAGCTTGGGTCAACTGCGGGGGGGGGATAATATTTCTGTTGCCGCTGTGCGTATATTTTTTCATAAGCAGTTGGGGTTTTGTTCAGCAATCGTGGGAATTTCGCGAAATATCATCTGAACCCGGCGGTATTCCAGCGGTGTTTTTACTGAAGACCCTAATCCCCTTAATGGCAGTTAATTTGGGCCTGCAAGCCTTCGCTGAAACCCTGCGCAACCTGCTCATCCTGATTGCTCGCGAGGATTCTGTACAACTATGATCGAATTCATCCCTCTGTTCATGTTTCTTGCCGTCTGCCTGGTTCTTATGTTCGGCTATCCTGTTGCCTACAGTCTCGCTGGCACAGCTCTGTTGTTTGCTGGAGGCGGTATCCTCACAGGGTATTTTGACCCCTCTTTCTTAACAGCATTACCTAATCGTGTGTTTGGAACGATCACCAATACCACGCTTATTGCTGTGCCTTTGTTTGTAATGATGGGCATCATGCTTGAAAAATCTCGCGTGGCAGAAGAGTTACTTGGCAATATGGCGGCTCTATTTGGTCAATTGCGCGGTGGTTTAGCCATTTCCGTTGTGATCGTCGGTGCACTATTAGCAGCCAGTACCGGTATCGTTGGAGCAACTGTTGTCACCATGGGCTTAATGTCGCTGCCAACCATGCTGAAACGTGGCTATGACCCAGCTCTAGCTACCGGCGTAATTTGTGCAACAGGCACCCTGGGACAAATCATTCCGCCATCGATTGCGCTAGTTCTTTTAGGTGACATTCTTTCGACCGCTTACCAGCAAGCCCAACTTAGTATGGGTATTTTCAATCCCAAAATCGTCTCCGTTGGCGACCTTTTTATTGGCGCCCTAGTACCGGGGTTAATATTAGTTCTTCTCTACATCCTCTACATTTTAGTTTACGTAAAGCTCAAGCCGGAGGCTGCGCCGATAGCCGAGGATCAAGAAATACCGCCCCTGAGCAAGATAATGGCTGGTTTAATACCACCAGTATTACTGATCGTCGCTGTTTTGGGCTCAATATTAGTCGGCGCGGCAACCCCAACCGAGGCGGCAGGGGTCGGCGCATTAGGCGCAACACTATTAGCGGCACTTAAAGGTGAGCTCAATATAGCGCGACTTCAGGAGGTCGGTAAATCAACGCTCCAAGTTACCTCGATGGTTTTCATGATTTTGCTGGGGGCTGCAGTATTTTCACTGGTTTTCCGCGGCTTTGGTGGTGAAGATACGATTCATCACTTTTTACAACAAATGCCTGGCGGCGTCATCGGTGCTACGGCTATCGTCATGTTGGTCATATTTTTGTTAGGGTTTATTCTTGATTTTATTGAAATAACATTTGTTGTAGTACCCATTGTTGGGCCAATTCTGCTTGCCATGGGGGTCGATCCAATTTGGCTCGGCATTATGATTGCTATTAACTTACAAACGTCGTTTCTTACTCCTCCTTTTGGCTTCGCACTCTTCTATCTACGAGGTGTCGCACCGTCTACTGTTAAAACTAGCGATATATATCGTGGTGTCATCCCCTTTGTCTTTATTCAGCTATTATTGCTAGCAATTATTGCCCAGTGGCCGGTGCTGGTTACAGGACTACCCGCGATGCTTAAGTAGACGCAGTTGTAATCAGCCTGCCAATTATCCTGCTATTTTGCTAACTCGGCATTGCAATTAAATTATTTCCCTTTACAGTAGCGAACATCTAAAAGCACCTTTGATCTTAATTGCAGGACGCGCCATGAGTGACGACGATTTAAACGACGACATACCAACCCCAGCAGGCGAACTTGCCCTAAGAACTATTGCGATGCCCGCCGACACCAATGCCAGTAATGATATATTTGGCGGCTGGTTGGTTTCACAAATGGATTTGGCCGCCGCCGCGACCGCTACGAAAATTGCACGAGGAAGAGTCGTCACTGTCGCGATCGATAGTATGGTTTTTCTAACACCCGTTCACGTTGGCGCTGTAGTGACTTGTTATGCCAACGTCCTCGAAGTTGGCCGTAGTTCCATTAAAATTAATGTGGAAGTATGGACTAAACACCAAACAACCTATGAGCCTACAAAAGTCACTGAAGGTGATTTTGTGTTCGTTGCAGTTGATGATGCCGGTAAAACGCGGGCGGTTCCAGCTAGCTAGTTGCTAAACTCCTGCCTATCGACGGAAGTTAGTTATGAATGTTTCCCACATTGACGACGCCTCTCTACCTGAGGGTGAGCTATCGATGAGGGCGATTGCGATGCAGTCTGACACCAACTCTACGGCAACATTTTTGCCGGGTAGCTAGTCAAAAAAATGGATTTCGCAGGTATTTTAGCAGGCAAGACCGCTGATGGCCGCGTCATCACCATTGCAATTGATGGTATGCAATTCGTGACCACTGTTCATGTTGGCGCGATAGTGAACTGATACACCAATATTACAGAAATCGGTCACAGTTCGGTAAAGATACATATCGAAGCTTGGTTACTCATGAAAAAGCCTCCACACGATCAAATGCCACAGAAGGCGAGTTCATCTTCGTTGCTATTGATGATAGCGGTCACACTCGAACTATCGGCCACTCATCATAAAGCACATAGCCCTACAAATCTCTGGCATTGATGTAAGACTGTTCGGAGATATGGTGATAATTTTTTACGCCATCAGCATACGCTTTCCAAGATTTATACACTTTAGCTGCCATCTCATCTTCCGCAGCTAGCTCTTCCAAATACTCAGTGGAAGCCCTGTGAAACGCGCGAAGTACATCATCCGGTAAACGACGTACCTGAACACCTTTATGATTATCCAGCAGATCGGTATAAGAGGCGTTATTACGAGCCGTGTATTCGTCCAGCATATCCTGGTTTGCATAACGCGCAGCAATTTCTACTATTTTTTGAAGATCTGCTGGCAAAGATTCAAATGCCGTTTTGTTAACGACTAACTCCAACGTTGGACCCGGCTCATGCCAGCCGGGATAATAATAATAGCTCGCTACCTCATGCAGACCCAGCGCCATGTCATTGTAGGGTGCTACCCATTCAGTAGCGTCGATAACACCGGTCTGCAGCGAGGTATAAATTTCGCTGCCTGGTAAGGTAACGCTGGTTCCACCGGCACGGCTAAATACTTCGCCGCCGACACCCGGTATCCGCATTTTTAATCCTTCTAAATCACTAACGTCATTAATTTCACGATTAAACCACCCCGCCATCTGGACACCAGTATTACCACCAGCAAAAGGTATCAAATCAAAAGGCGCATAAACTTCCCGCCATAATTCCAAGCCACCGCCATAGTGTAACCAACCATTCATTTCTTGCGCGGTCAAACCAAATGGAACCGCAGTAAAAAAGGGTGACGACGGTATTTTTCCTTTCCAGTAATACGCGGCCGCATGGCCCATCTCTGCTGTGCCCTGTGACACAGCACTGAATACTTCTAGCGCTGGAACTAATTCTCCACCGCCATAAACCTTTACCGTTAGTCGACCGTCACTCATAGCATTGACAACTTTGGCAAAATTTTCAGGAGCGGTACCCAGACCAGGAAGGTTTTTTGGCCAAGAGGTGACCAGCTTCCATTCAAAGTTTTTTTGGCCACTAGATTCATTGCCCGATAATGTCTTAAAATCCCCATCGGAGCTGCCGCTAACGGATAGCTGTTGCTGCGCGCGATCGATTACCAACAGCCAGCTCACGGTAACCAAAGCTGCCAATAACACTAAAATTATAGCAGGGCTGAATCGATTGTAAGTTGTGCTCATGCTCATTACCGTTATAGTTTATTATTGTTTAAATGGCTTCAAGATTAGCATATTGTACAACTAACCACTTGCTACCCTCATCATCAAAATTTACCTGTACTCGGGCTGATGGCCCGTGTCCTTCGAAATCTAGTACAGTACCGGCGCCAAAAATGGAATGATAAACCTGCTGGCCCAGACTGATCCCAGTATCTGGGATAGCATAATTATTATGAGACGGTGCAAAACTAACGGGCCGGCTAATAGCTGTATTGAGTCGAACTTCTTGCATTAGTTCTTGGGGGATTTCACGGATAAACCGCGATGGTGAATTATAGTTCTCATTACCATACATGCGGCGGGATTCAGCGTAAGTAATATAGAGTTTTTCCATCGCACGGGTAATACCAACGTAACAAAGTCGACGCTCTTCTTCCAGCCGGCCAGACTCTTCCATTGACATTTTATGAGGGAATAAATTTTCCTCCATACCTACCAAAAACACTAGCGGGAATTCCAGCCCTTTAGCGGAGTGCAATGTCATCAGTTGCACACTATCCTCAAATTCGTCTGCCTGCTGCTCTCCCGCGTCAAGAGCAGCGCTGTCAAGAAACTCCTGCAGTGGTGATATAGCTTCATCACTCGACTCAAACTGACGAGCTGCGACAACCAGCTCTTGCAAGTTTTCAATTCGCGCCTGCCCTTTCTCGCCTTTTTCTTTTTTATGAAACTCAATTAGACCCGACGCATTGACAACGTGATCAGCCAGCTCTTCCAGTGTTACGTCATCAGTATTCTTGTCCATGACATCGATCATTTCGATAAAGCCCTGTAGGGCACTACTTGCTCGATTAGGCAGTAACTTGTTATCAATAATATTCACGGCGGCGCGCCACAGTGATTGGTTATGCTCACGGGCATACGCACGAATCACTTCAATCGTCTTGCTGCCAATACCTCTGGTGGGTGTATTAATAACCCTTTCTGTCGCAGTGTCATCATCCCGATTATTAGTGAGACGCATATAAGCCAACGCGTTTTTAATTTCCAAGCGATCATAAAATCGTTGGCCGCCATAAATTCGGTAGGGTATGCCTCCGCGAATCATGGCTTCTTCCAGTACCCGCGACTGTGCATTGGAGCGATAAAGAATAGCGGAGCTGGACCGGTCATGCCCGTCTTTCACCCATTCTTCGATACGCTCCACAATGAACCGCGCCTCATCCTGCTCATTAAACCCCGCGTAAACAGAAATCAGCTCGCCTTCGCCACCATCTGTCCATAACTCTTTTCCGAGACGGTCAGTATTATTGTCGATGACCGCATTGGCCGCGTTCAGAATAGTCGATGTCGACCGATAGTTTTGCTCAAGTCTAACAATTTGGGTGTTGGGGAAATCCTTTGAATATTGCTGAATATTTTCTATTTTTGCCCCTCGCCAACCGTAAATCGACTGATCGTCATCGCCAACTGCAACCACAGGAATATTCTTACCGGCAAGGACCCGCAGCCAAGCGTACTGAATCGTATTTGTGTCTTGAAATTCATCGACGAGAATATGCTTGAAACGCTCCTGATAGTGCTGGAGTATCGCCGGCTGTTTCAGCCATAATTCATGCGCACGCAGCAGTAATTCCGCAAAATCAACCACTCCCTGTCGGTCGCAAGCTTGTTCATAGGCCAAATAAACACGTAACATGGTCGAGTGATTCAGATCCTTACCGTAATCCTCAATGTGGGCAGCCCTTTTTCCCTCATCCTTTTGTCCGTTGATGAACCACTGAGACTGCCTCGGCGGCCAACGACTTTCATCCAGATCGAATTCTCGGTGAATCCGCTTGACTAGCCGCAGCTGATCATCGCTATCGAGAATTTGAAAGTTTTGCGGCAATCCCGCTTGTTTCCAGTGGGCTTTGAGCAATCGATGGGCAATGCCGTGAAATGTACCGACCCACATTCCTCGGGGTGCGCCGAGCCCACTAGCGGAGCTTCCCAGTAGCTCGTCAATGCGCGCACGCATTTCCTTAGCCGCTTTATTAGTAAACGTGACCGACAAAATGCTGAAGGGCGACAAACCCTCGGCTTGAATCAGCCAAGCAATACGATGCACCAGCACTCGCGTTTTGCCACTGCCTGCACCTGCCAATACTAAAAGATTAGTAGCGGAAGCCGCGACAGCTTGTCGCTGAGCGTCATTTAGATCATTGAGAATATAAGATACGTCCATAGCTATACAGTCTAACAGACTACCGATGATCGCAAACGAGACTAATTAAAAAAATGCGGTAGAATAGACTAACTAATCATAAAAAAAGACACTACTTTGAAGCCCATCAATATCATCAATGCCATAGAGTTGCAGCGCCCGAAGCTAAGGAAATCAGAATTAAAGGTTGCTGACCACATACTAAAGCAACCCGAGAAGGTTATTCATTTACGTATTGTTGACTTAGCCCAACAAGCGGGTGTTAGCGAACCTACCGTTGTGCGGTTTTTCCGAGCGATAGGCTGTGACGGATTCCAAGAGTTTAAAGTATTACTGGCGCAGCATGTTGCGAACAATCCCAGCTACAAGGAATTCAGCCTCAACGAACACGACTCGGCCAGAGAATATACCATTAAGGTGTTTGATTCAGCGATCGATACGCTGACCAAGGTGCGAGACAGTCTTGATACCAGGGCGATAGAAGCTGCCATCAGCGCACTCCAGAAAGCGGGGCGCGTTGAGTTCTATGGCTTTGGAGGCTCAAGCTCGGTTGCAACTGATGCCCAGCACAAATTCTTCCGGTTACAAATTCCCTCTTCGGCGCACTCCGATCCGCATATTCAAGCTATGTCAGCAATGTCGCTAAAGCCAGGCGATGTTGTAGTTGCTATTTCGCAGTCGGGACGAACTCAAGCTTTAATTGACGCAATGGGACTGGTAAAAGAAGCTGGCGCGACGATTATCGGCCTGGCTCCCAGCAACACGCCGGTTGCGTTGCGCTGCGATATCCCGCTGCATATTGACGTGAAAGAGGATATAGAAAAGTACACGCCGCTGCCTTCTAGGATGGCACACATGGCCGTCATGGACATTCTTGCTGTTGGAGTGTCCAGGGCTAAAGGCCCCGCGATCAGCGAACATTTACAAAAGATACATCGTGGGCTGCAGTCACTACGGCAGTTAGACGACAGGTAAAGGGGTATTAACTATTCCAAATACCCTTAATATGCCAACGCTATCTTATTATTACCTCGAAGATAGCTAGCAACAGAAAAATAAAGTTGGTAAACGATCGGGGGCGGTTACATTTCTGGTCAATTAGGGTATTATCAGAAGATACTACCCTTAAAAAGTCTAATAATGTCCATTCTTCTAGCAGGCAACCTACAGGAAGTACACTTGCCGGTCGCCGCAGCACAGCAGCTAGGTGAACTGAAATATCTTCAGGGGCGTTTCCATTCATACCACAATCTTTCCCCCGACCTTTTGGCAGCGATGGCTACAAAGTCTAGCGCTGGCATAACGCACAACAGCACCGGCTCTCGAAATACCGGGTTTGACTATCCGAAAGCACTTCAATTTTTAACGGAACTGGACCTAAAAGAACCGCTGACGAGTAAAATACTTCAACAAATACACGCTCACTTGCATCCTCAGGGAGGCCACTGGCGGTCAGTAAACCTAACGCTCCCCCGTCGCGACTTGGTCAATGAAGAGTTAAAAATCCTCCACGGCCAAAAAACAATCAGCATCGCAGTCGAACAGCTGCTGCAATTATATTACTCACAAACGACTGTCGATCCACTATTAACAGTACCTTTGCTGGCACTGGAACTGATGAGAATCTTTCCTTTCCTTGATGGCAACCGACGGATATTGCTATTACTGATGCGCTATCAACTGCTGGCAAATGACCATCAAGTTGTCCGCTACATTGACCTCGAATCGGAATTTCTTGCGACCGAGCGGGGTTTCTACCGCACCCTTTCTCAATGCTCAAGAGAGGGTGCAAGCCCAGTCCCCTGGTTAAGCTACTGGTGGGTGCTTATCCGCCGCCTTTATAAACGGTTCGATCGCCAACTAAAACACGCGAGCATTACTGCCGGGCGAGGATCGAAAACGGCGCTGATTCAGCGCTTCGTCACCCAACAAGGCAAGCCGTTCCGATCTACTGACGTGTGCGCCGCTTTCCCCACCATAAGTCGAGATCAGATTCGACTAGCACTGCGCGGAATGCGCGATAAAAAACTGATCGAAGCGCGGGGAAAAGGGCCTGCTGCAGTTTGGCAAAAGTGTCCCGCAGTTGAAGCCACTAATACATAGTATCGGTACCGGCCTTCGCAGCGCGCAGGTTCTAACAGCAACGGAGACAACGGCACTAAGTACACACCAGAACAATATTTTGCATCAATGTCATGGGTTATTTTGTGATCACCGTTGCTCACACAGGTGAAATTTGTCTCAACACGGTTTCACGCTATTTCGTCGGTAGCAACAAACCAGCACGTTAAACATTCGCACATGCCGCCAGCAGACAGCAGACAGCAGACAGCAGACAGCAGATATTATTGAGCAAAATTAATAATATTTGCTGTCATACTGAGAGCTAAATCCTGCTACTGAAGCACCGCCATAACGGCACCATATAGCCCACCGGTACTAGCGTCGCTAGAAATCCAATCATAAACCCGGGAGCCCGTTTTTTCGGATCGCTCAAGTAGCCCACACAGTAGATAATCCGTCCAATAATAAATACTAGTCCTAATGCTGCGCCCCACGTTGAGCTAATGTAGGTGCCAAAAATCCACATCGCGGGAAGAGCAACGATGAGCTGTTCCAGCGTATTCATCTGGACCCTTAGCATTCTCTCCAAACGCGGGTCACCTGTCGTAGCAGGGGCATCTATGCCCGTTTTGCCACGAACAGCCCCAACTAACATGGCGAAAACAAAATACTCAAGCAGCATTAATCCGGCAACTGTAGCGATCAGATCCATAAGGTTTTCCTTTTATTAGATAATAAGAGCCGTAGGTTATAAAGCCATTCAAACTATTAGTAAACAAAAATCAAAGCGTCCATCGTCTTAGACTAGTCTGAAAGTTGAAATTACGGACTTTGTGTTCAATTGCTTTCTAATTCAGTAACAAAACTTGCTTCCATCAATCAAAGATGGCGTTTTCCAAATTCAGCCATCGTTTGCATTGATTCCGGGAAGCCCTGCACTTTTCTGACTAAAGACTAAGTATTACGAGTTCGCTAGCCTTCGCTCTGGTCGTGATGTTAGTTTTTTTGTCCTCTATGTAGAGTAAGTGCTGATTTTTAGGTGCTTGCAACGGTCATGGCCAGTTTAGCAACGTTAAGGATTTTTATTATTGCTGGGCTGCTACTCGGAATGATGATAAGCAAACAAAGGTACTAGCCAATAGTATAGGAGCACAACTTTAGTCGGGGTGCCTTCCCCCCTTTCGAGAAATTCTTTGCTAAAGGTTAAAGCGCAACTGTCGTTTATACGAAGCTGTCTTTGCGTGAGAACTCATCGACGGCCAACAGTAATTGCCGGCAACTTATTTGGCCGACTAATTTGCCGTTTTCGACGACTGGTCGCCGGCGCTGACTTTTACTCATCATGTCATTGGCGACGTTAATAATATTGTCCTGCAGGTGAACAACATCAACATCTTTTGTCATATATTCTGATACCGAACCGACACTGCTACTGTTATAAGTGGCCGCAAGAAAGCCCTGCAGACAATCTATTTCTGACAACACTCCAAGCAACTTTTTATCGTTATCAATCACACAGATGCCAGATATCTTATTGCGCAATATACTTTGTACCGCATCCGCTAGCGGTGCATCGGCAGCAATAGTTATAGGGTTTCTTAACATATGATCTATAACATTTACAGAAACAGACATGGCAGTAACCTCTGACGAAAATTAAGAAAAAATATGTGAGCACGTTTATCCTTGAATCATAACCGTATTACCCTTGGCGCGCTATGGCCGGTTAGCCTGTATACCTCAGCGCAATAAGAGCTCTGTTTTCTATTCACTATTTCGGTATTCATCGGTGGCTCTCGGGTCACCAAAAAGATTTGACAACGTATTTCGTTCTTTTTGACTGACTGCCGCAGGGTACGAAGCTCTCCAACGACAATACAGTGACGGTCGACGGTCGAACAAGTTAGTAACACATCGGGGCTTATGGCTTGGACAGATCAGTCATGTATCCTTGCAAGAGCAAGAGAGCATTAATTTGCGGTTAGCCACAGCCACACATCCGTTAAACCAATCGGTATCTCTACTTATTCAGCTATCTCACATTCACCGATCTTATAGTGGAGAACTTTTTGATCGCTGCAAGCCGAACACCCGCTGCTAAAAATTGTCAGTTCACCGCTTGGACCCGAGGCACAAACAGGCCTATATTCCATTGTACAAATTTCAGGTCTTGGATCGGTACAGACGATTGTAGTCACAATCTTTATCTCTGAGCTCTCGTCAAGCATGGTATCGTCAAGCGGCGAGCAAGCGGCGAGTAATAAGGTGTATAGCGGTAATAATGCCTTCACGAGTCATCTCCTTTTTTATTATTGCAGCCGCTCACTCGCCGACTGATTATCAACGATTAATACTCATTTGCTATAGTCTGTCGGCTTTTCAATGTCATAAATGGCGTCATTAATATCTTGTAATCGTTCTTCAAGCACTGCTTGCGCGTCAGATAAGCCGCGATTGTAAAAATACACACCAACATTCTCAGCGAAGAAACTCAATAAGAACTCGGCGTCAAATTGCCCAATGTCCTGATCAAGCTCTTCGCAAAAATAATGCTTAATTTTAGCAACAATGGCCTCTTTTTCTGCTGCTGAAAATTCAATCTCTGACACAATGATCTCTCAGTCGTTTTGAAATGGATGATATTGAGCATAATTCATGGTTGGCCAATTACCTTCGATTTTTAAAACCTGGCCCATAGATGCTCATCGATATAGTACGTCAGGTCCATATTTAATTTCTAGCGCGGTTCTTTGTTTTTTTGTTAGACCACGGACGACCAGGCCATAAGAATGATCAATCATGCGTTCTATTTCTCCTCTAGGAATCGTCTGGTTCAAAATGATCGTATTCCAATGTTTTTTGTTCATATGATAGCCAGGAATGATTGCATGGAATATATCCCGTAGAATAAATGCTTGAGCAGGGTCACATTTTAAGTTAACCCTTTCTTTGTCATTTTTGCCGGCAGATAGTTGATGAAAACATAGCGCGAAGATTTTCCCCCTGACCTTAAAAACCGCGGCCTCTTTACCAAATGGATAGTCTTCGACTGCTTCCGGTTTACTGAGTAAATACTGGGTTACAGCATCCATGTTCATGATTAGGGCCTAAGAAATAGCGATAAAATAGCTAACTGTAGTTGCTAGACTATCGACTGCCAAGTCGTCGATAAATGAATAAACCCAATGTCTTACCTTTTAACAGTGGCAATACGCAGATCATGCAACAGCCTCCCAAATCCAACTAAACTGAGCAATAAATGCATAATCTCTTATTATAGTCTCAGTTATGCAGAAAGAGACAGACACGGTTTATCAGCCTACATTCGACAATTCATAAAGTTTGCTCACAAATTAGACCTGATTTGAGAGCTACCTTCGTTTTAAGGGGCAACACGGTGCTAGACTATGCAGTGATACAGTTTCGATTACCTACAATGAGAAGTTGAATGGACTACACTTAACAGGCAGTCTGTACCCAATATTATTTACCGTAAAAGGAAGCGTTAACAATGGATCTTTCAATCATCGTTACTTTAGTCATTATCGTTGGGATAGTTTTCTATATTGTCGGCATTTACAATCAGCTGGTGACGTTAAAAAATCGCTATCAGAATGCATTTTCTCAAATTGAAGTACAGCTCAAGCGCCGCTATGATCTAATTCCCAACCTGGTGGAAACAGCCAAAGGCTACATGAAACATGAAAAGGAGACGATGGAGGCCGTAATCAACGCAAGGAACGATGCAGTGAGCGGATTAAAAAATGCCGCGTCAGACCCCTCAGATACTAAAGCAATACATCAACTTGCCGGCGCCGAGGGGACTCTTCAGGGAGCACTCAGTAAGTTTAGCGTCGTTGTGGAAGCCTATCCCGAACTGAAAGCCAATGAAAACATGATGCAACTAACGGAAGAATTGACCACTACCGAAAATCGAGTTGCTTTTTCCAGGCAGGCATTCAATGATGCCGTGACTGCTTTTAATACTTACCGACAGACGTTTCCCCCCGTTTTTTTCGCCGCTAAATTTGGTCACCCTAACGATGCATCGCTACTTGAGTTTGATGACAGTCCACAGTTTCAAGCTGCCCCAACGGTGACTTTTTGATAGGCCTTTGAACTATGGACTTTTTTAGCGAGCAAGATCAAGCTCGCCGCAGCACAAAGTTATTGGTCGCGTTGTTTTCTATTGCCGTCATTGTCCTTATTGCTATTACTAATTTTTTGGTGGCAATGACGTTGTGGCTAGTCAACGAGCAGATAGCTGGCAATTACCAAGCTTATCAGGGTGCTCTTGACACATTGGTCTACCAAGAAACCCTTGGTTTAACTGACTATATTTCTCTGCAACGATTTTCTCTTATCGCCCTCGCCGTCACGGGTGTCATAGCTTGCGCCGTGCTTTTCAAGTGGATTCAACTTTCTGGGGGCGGCAAGCGTGTTGCTGAACAGCTCGGAGGCAAGCGTATTCATCCCAATACTAGCGACGATAATGAACAACGTATTGTTAATGTCGTTGAAGAGATGGCACTAGCCTCTGGCATGCCCGTACCCTCAGTGTATCTGTTAGACAAAGAAATTGGTATCAACGCGTTTGCAGCAGGATCAACGCCTGCTGACGCCGTGATCGGAGTCACTAAGGGATGCCTAGAACAATTCAATCGTGAGCAGCTGCAGGGCGTGGTCGCTCATGAATTCAGCCATATTTTGAATGGTGATATGCGCCTGAATATTCGTCTGGTTGCGATATTGCACGGTATTTTATTTATCGGTTTGATCGGGGAACTGCTGTTACGTGGCAGCGCGGTTCGATCTTATCGATCAAATAGAAATTCTAAAAATACGCAAATAGCTGTTCTTGGTGTTGCCTTTTTAGTCATCGGCGGGCTAGGTCGGTTTTTCGGTAATTGGATTAAATCTGCAGTCAGTCGTCAGCGGGAATATTTGGCAGATGCCTCCGCTGTGCAGTTTACCCGTAACCCGCAGGGAATTTCCGATGCCTTAAAGATTATTGGTGGCTACGGACCCTCGGCCACCGTGCAATCAACAAGTGCTGCAGAAATGAGCCATCTTTTCTTCGGCCAGGCGGTTAATCATATTAACGGTCTGTTTTCTACCCACCCACCATTGGCAAGTCGGATTAAGCGGATCGAACCTAATTGGGACGGCAATTTTATTGTCCGGGAACCCAGAAAGGCCGTTCATGAAGCGACCCATTCAGCTAAAGAGACCCTATTTAGTAGTCATCACAGCCCTCTAAACCCGGTGGTAGGGGCCGCGATCCTAACAGCGGAGACCCTAGCTAACGGTACTCATCATACTGTTGAACAAGTGCCTGGAGGCCTTTCTCTCTCGTTGAGTCAACATGTTCATGAACCCTTTAGCGCAATTGCTATCATTTTTAATATGTTCTTGAGTGAGGACGTGGACATTCGGGAAAAACAGTTTGGGTTTATTCAGCAATCCAAGTTTGCCGGAATTATCCTGCAAATCCAGCAGCTTGAAAAAAATATCGACATACTGGATAACGTAAAGCGACTAACACTGATCGAGCTAACTGTGCCGGCGCTAAAGTGTATGTCAAAGGGGCAGTATTCGATATTCTACAAAACTTTATTGTTGCTGATTCGTGCCGATAAGAAATTTGAACTATTTGAATGGTGCCTTTATCAAGTACTTCGGCACTACCTCGATCCAGAATTTGGCAAGACGAAACTCAGTCGGTCGGTTCACAAAAAAGTAAACGCGGTGGAGAAAGAATTTCAACTGGTTCTTTCATTATTAGCACACTATGGGGTCAATAAGTTAGACGAAAAACAGCGGGCATTTAATCGCGGCGCTTATGCTGCCGGATTTTACACCCTCGCGTTATTAGAAGAACAACAGTTTTCTATCGATAGCTTCGTCGATGCTGTTAACCAACTAGCCAATTGTTACCCGCTGTTAAAGCCAAAGCTACTCAAAGCGCTGCGGGATTGTGCCACTCATGACAACGCGGTGAACGCCGAGGAACTTGAAATTTTATCGGCGGTAGCCGCCGTTATGGATTCGCCTGTGCCGCTGATTGGAGATCTAAAATAGCCTACCTGTTTGTAGTAGCTGTCATCAGCCAAGCTATTGCTCACGACAAAGAGCCAGCCATCGCTTAATCGCCGCACTGCGAAATTTGTCTTTACGTAAGATGAAATAGAAGGCCCGATGCAAATCCCGATGTGGTACCGGCAGCGGTACTAAGTCACCACGCTCAAAAGCTTTTTCAAGTGAAATTCGCGATAGACATGAAATTCCCAGACCCGATTCTACCGCGCGCTTAATGGCCTCGGTATGTTGCAGTTCCAGTTTTACCCACAGGCTTGATAATAAGCCGTGCATCGCTCGATCGAAACCCTGACGTGTGCCTGACCCCGTTTCCCGGAGTATCCATTCCGCAGCCAATAAGTCTGCATCAGCAAGACTTTGCTTAGCAGCATAGGGGTGATTGGGAGAGCAAAAAACCACAAGCTCATCATTGCGCCAGTGACTAACATCCAGATCCGAATTAACCAACTCTCCTTCCACTAAACCTACATCCAGATCAAAATTGAGCACCTGCATGGCGATGCTGGCAGTATTGGCGACCACCATATTGACCTTAGCGCCCGGACTTTGTCGCATAAACTCGGCCACCAGATCGACCGCCAAATAATTTCCAATAGTCAGGGTGGCACCGAGGTTTAGGTCACCGATACTCTGAGGATTGATCATTTCCATTTCCAGCTCCCGTGCCTGTTCCATCAGCGCCTCTGCTTTTTGCCTTAGGTTTCTGCCTTGATCATTGACGCGTAATCGTTTGCCAATACGGTCGAACAATTGAAAGTTAAACTGTTGCTCGAGATCTTTGAGAGCGCCGCTGGCAGCTGATTGAGACATCGCTAGACTGTCTGCGGCTCTAGTGACGTTTTCAAAATGAGCCGTTGCTAAAAAAACTTCTAACTGTCGTAGTGTGTATCGCATATAAACCCTGTGGAGGAAAATACCCTCATCAACCGGAAAAACCGATTAACTATATAAGAATAACCCGTTTTACAAATATTACTATATTTTATACTCTTTTGCCATTACCAAATACAAAGACAACGAGGCAGCCATGAGTAATTTACTAACCGAACAGGTCACCGACGTAAAACACTGGACAGATACCTTGTTTAGCTTCAAAACCACGCGAAATTCCAGCTTTCGTTTTAAAAATGGTCATTTCACGATGATCGGACTGGAGCAGGAAGGGCGTCCGTTGATGCGCGCCTACAGTATTGCCAGCGCAAACTATGAAGAGGAACTGGAGTTCTTTAGTATCAAAGTCGCAGATGGGCCGCTAACATCGCGGCTGCAAAATATCAGACTAGGGGATGAAATTTTAATCAGTAGCAAACCGACGGGAACCTTGGTGCTCGATAATTTGCTCACTGGGAGCAATTTGTACTTGATCAGCACTGGCACTGGACTCGCGCCATTTATGAGCATTATCAAGGACCCGGAAACCTATGAGCAATATGACAAAGTAATTCTCACTCACGGTTGTCGCTTCCGGGACGAATTAGCTTATCGGGATACAATTCACCACACGCTACCAAACAATGAATATTTCGGTGACCAAATCAGTGCAAAACTTATTTACTACCCCACCGTTACTCGCGAAAACAACGACGACGTTCAGGGCATTAATCAAGGGAGAATCACCGAACTGTTAGCTAGTGGTAAATTAAGCAAAGATATTGGCCTGCCACCGATTGATCCCGAGGTAGATCGTTTTATGATTTGCGGGAGCCCTAGTATGCTCAAGGACACCTGCAACATTTTGAATGACCGTGGATTTAGTGAAGCACGCCACGGCAATGCAGGGCATTATGTTATTGAAAGGGCATTTGTTGAGTAGTGTATCGATGGGGCAGAAGTTAACTATCCAGCCAGACACCTTCCGCCCATTGCCATACGTCTGCCCAAGGCTCCTCATCACTGGCCTCACCATCTTTCCAGTAGACGACTTCACCCACTTCGTCTGCACAATAGTAGCCGCCCTGATATTCACAAACCGGTATCAATTCCCGGGAGACACCAAGAGACCATGCCATTGCCGCAACCTCGGGCAAATAAGTATGCGAGTTAACATCGGCAACGGTTACTGGCTCAATAGACCCGCAAACCACATCGCTTACCCGTAGTAAAAACTGGCGAAACTCCGGGTCCAAAGATAATAGAATTTGTTCTTCAGCGTCAATAATGTCGTCCATATCCGGCAACTCCAACGGAACCGGCACAGGCTCGTTACATCGCCTTAGTTCTTCGACTATACGGTCCATAAGTTACGTCTCACCATCATTGTCATTCGTAAGACAGTATAAACCTGATCAGGTCGAATCCGCCGAACTTTTTATATTTTACTCAAGGAAAAACCGCAGGTTGAAGCATTACCGAATTCTCGATCACTGAAGGGGGTAATAAAAATACCTTAGTAAATGATGCACGGATAAACCCAATGTTTAGCAGCCGCCAGGCTGCCTCTAATTAATTGATCAAAGTGGCCCAGTCGTTATCCCGGAATGAAGCGGCAGAAGTTTAGGACGTATTAACCTGTAAGATTATGTTTTTGAATAGAACTGCTGAATACTGGAAAAATCTTTGTCTCCTTTGTCTTCGCCGGAAGAGTGTTTATGCAAATTAAACAGATTTCTGGCGGCTGCTCCCATAGGCACTGAAGACTGACTATTCAAGGATGCTTCCATTGCCAAACCCAAATCTTTCAACATAAGATTGACCAAAAATCCGCCTTCATAATTATTACTTGACGGCACTCCCTCCATAACACCCGGCATGGGATTGTACTTTTCTAATGACCAGTTACAACCAGAGCTTTTCAACATAATTTCTGACAGAACGGCCGGATCAAGACCATTATCTACCCCTAGTTGTAATGCCTCAGCGGTGCCTGCCATATGCACTGCAAGCAGCATGTTGTTACAAATTTTAGCCGCCTGACCCGCACCTACATCTCCTGCACGGAAAATATTACTGCCCATTGCGGTCAGTACTAATTTCGCCTCTTCAAAGTCGTCTTCAGCGCCACCAACCATAAATGCCAAGGTGCCCGCCGCCGCCGCCGCAACACCACCGGATACCGGCGCGTCCACGAAGCGAAGTGATTTTTCTGAGGCTACAGCGCCAACAGCGCGAGCATTTGTAGGGGCAATCGTTGAGCAATCCAAAATTAAAGCAGTATTGGGAATAGCATCCAGCAACCCCGGAGTTTTTCCATCGCCAATATAAACTGACTCAACAATACTCCCGTTGGGCAACATCGTTACCACAAAATCTACCTCGGCAACGGCTGCTATGGCTGAAGATACAACGTTACAGCCATTTTCTTTTGCCTGAGCCGTGGCAGTTTCTGACAAATCAAACGCATTAACTTCAAAACCCCCCTTTACTAGGTTAGCAGCCATACCGCCGCCCATATTTCCCAACCCTACAAACGCTACCCGCTTAGCCATACTCGTTCCTCTCTTTTTTATAAATCAGCCAAGGGGTTTTGTGGCCAAGGCGCTTGAAAAAACGCAGCAACCGCGTCTTCACTGACTGAATCTAAATCGGCGATTTGCCAATTAGGTGATTGATCCTTATCGATTAACAACGCCCTAACGCCTTCGGCAAACTCTGGATGTCGCATGATATTGGTGCCTAATAACAGCTCACTCTGAAAAATATCTTTGAGTGGCAAGCCTTTAGCGAGATTCAGTTGTCTAAAAATCCACTTAATTGCCAGTGGTGAACCACCAGCCAATCCTACCTTCGCTTTCGAAAGCCATTTATCATCGGTTGTTAACGCGGCAATGCGATCAGCGATGACAGCCACGTCATCACCCTCACAGAGATAATCAATTTGGGTCTGATGACTTTCAAGATTACCTGCCGGCATTTTCTCAATAGCACTGTCTCCCAGCTCCTGGATAGCACGACTAATCAAACGATCATCCTCCAGCCTGTCGCCGCTCCAAGACAGTTGCAGCAGTGTTCCGCACAGCCGATCGTACTGTTCATGGTTAAGACAATAATCAGCCAGTCCAGCGTAAACGCTATCTACTGCATTAATCGAGGCCGCGGTCAACGCGAGGAAACGCCCGCAGTAGCCCGGCATTTTATTAAGGAAATAACTGCCACCGACGTCAGGAAACAAGGCGATGGTCACTTCAGGCATAGCGATGCGGGTCTTCTCAGTGACGATACGGTGCTTGCAAGCGGCCAAAATACCAAGTCCACCTCCCATAACAATGCCATGACCCCAGACAATTGTCGGTTTACAGTAGGTATGCAGTAAATAATCTAGGCGGTACTCTCGCTCAAAGAATGTCTCAGCATATTCACAGGGACCACCCGGCTGGCTGACGGACGATTGGTGTAAAGCCTGAACATCACCGCCGGCACAAAGCGCTTTCTCGCCTGCACCTCGAATAAAAATAGCAACAACAGACTCGTCTGACTGCCAAACAGCCAGCTGATCCAATAACAAATCAACCATTTCCAATGTGAGTGAATTCAGAGTTCCCTCAACATTCAAAATGGCCTGCCCCACAAACTTACCGTTAGTGGTCGCTAGATTCTCAAACAACACCGAATGAGCCATTAGCAGTTTTTCCAATCGGCTTTGCGTTTTTCAATGAACGCGGAAACACCTTCCTTTTGATCTTGACTGTCCCAAAGCTTTACAAATTGTTCGCGCTCTTTACTGAACGCTGAGTTGATATCACCACCTCTCGCTTCCATGATTAAACTTTTGCAATAACGAACGGATGTAGGCGACTGGCTTTCCACTTTAGCCGCTAGTTCTAGCGCTTTTTCTAAAACAGTTCCCGTTGCGACTACTTCACTTACTAAACCAATTTTTTCTGCTTGCGGAGCTTTTATTCTTTCGCCTAACAACATCATTCGCTTAGCCCAAGCTTCACCTACCAACCAAGACAACTGCTGGGAGCCCAATCCACACGGCAGTAACCCAACCGCAGCTTCCGGAAGTGCCATTTGCGCCTGCTCTTCGCAAATTCGAACATCGCAGGATAATGCAACCTCCAACCCGCCACCCATGGCAAAACCTGTAATGCCGGCAATAGAAACACCTTGATAATTCGTCAACGCTTCAAAAGCTTCGCCAAAAGCCAGAGAAAATTCAAAGGATTGAGCTTTATCGTCGTGATTAAATCGATTGAGATCGGCCCCGGCGCAAAAAAACTTTTCGCTGTCACTAGTTACAATCAAAGAATAGTTTTCTTTGTCTTCATTCAACTCACCGATGATATGTTTTAGCAAACGTAAGCTTTCTGGTGTCCAGGTATTAGCCGGAGGGTTATTCATGGTTAATATAGCGACATGGCCACGTTTTTCGAGTTTTAACAAATCACTCATTATTCTGTCTCACTTGTTATTATCACTATCAATGTCAATGGAGGTCGTCAGCACTTTAATCTAGGTAGGTTGTCATCTTAATGCTTCAGGAGCGCCGACTTCAAAAAGTCTCCGCGCAGTAATAACACGCATGATTTCATTAGTCCCCTCAAGGATTTGATGGACTCGCGCATCTCGCATAAACCGCTCAAGAGGATACTCTTTTAGATAACCATAGCCACCATGTAACTGCATGGCGTCATTACAAATATTAAAGCCTGCGTCCGTAGCAAAACGTTTTGCCATTGCGCAGTAGGTTGATTTATCAACATCATCTGCATCTAATTTACTAGCAGCCAATCTCACCATTTGCCGAGCGGCAATTAACTCCGTTAGCATATCGGCCAATTTGAATTGTAATGCTTGAAATGCAGCCAGTGGTTTACCGAATTGCTGTCGTTCCAACATATATTTCTGACTGTGGTTGATACAAGCTTGAGCCGCGCCAATTGAGCAGGTGGCAATGTTAATTCGGCCGCCATCCAGGCCGCGCATGGCAATTTTAAAACCTTCTCCTTCCTGACCGAGAAGACTATCCTGATCGACAAGAACATTTTCAAAGCTAATAGCTCGAGTGGGTTGAGAATTCCAGCCCATTTTTGCCTCATTCTTGCCGTAATGAATACCGTCAAGCTGTGCAGGAATAGCAAACGCTGAGATGCCCGCGGAGCCCTCTTCTTGAGTACCCGTTCGTGCCATAACCACAAGCACATCAGTATCTCCCGCTCCACTGATAAACATTTTACTACCATTGAGCAAATACTGTTGACCCTGCTTTTTTGCCGTACTACGCAAAGAACCTGCGTCACTGCCTGCCCCCGGCTCGGTAAGGCAATAAGACGCCAGTTTTTTACCTTGAGTGAGATCACCGCACCACTGTTCTATGGTCGACTCCTTCCCCCATTGTGCAATCATCCATGTAGCCATATTATGAATCGATATGAACGCCGCGGTGGATGTGCACCCCGCTGCCAATTCTTCCAACACGATCGCCGAATCAAGACGGGTCAGATTCATTCCACCTGCGTGTTCCGGTGTATACAGCCCACAAAAACCCAATTCTCCGGCTTTCGCGTAAAACTCCTTAGAGAATATTTTGTTCTCATCCCAGTCGGCGGCATAGGGAGCCATTTGCTCCCTAGCAAAAGCACGGGCGGTATCTTGAAAGGCCTGCTGATCTTCGTTGAGGGTAAAATCCATAAAATATGCCTATGCTAACAATCTAATTCTCTTCAGTGTTAACGCTATCAATTGAACTTGGTCATCACCTTACCGAACAGGTCTTCATCGCTACGTAATTCTTTGTTGTTCTCAAGAGGCTTCGAGATCCAAGTGACATTGATTAAATCTTCCCAGGTTATGTTGTTATTAGTGCCATTCCCTCCCCAAGAACCACAACCCAATGAAAATGTCTGACGCATACCATTCCACAAATTTCCACTATTAGAAGCCGCCTGTGGTTGATTTACCATGACTCTAGACGTTTTTGTGTTCATGCCAAATTTCAAAATATTGTCGTCACTGTAAGAATATATTCCACAGGAATGTCCCTGCCCTTGGTATGCCTGAATACGGTTTGTTAGGTCAATGGCCTCATCGATATCCGCAACTTTATAAAACGCCATAACGACAGACATTTTCTCCCCCGAGAATGGATACTCTGCTCCCGCACCTGTTTCAGGAACGATAAAAAAGCTTTTACCATCGGGAAGATCAATACCCGCCATTTCAGCCAATACTTCTGCAGGCTGTGCGACGATTTTGTTATCTATATGTCCGTGATTCCAAATAATCGCTTCTAGTTTGCCCTTGTCTTGTGAGCTTGCAAGATAACCGCCCTGAGCCTGCAGGTTGACTAATAGTTGGTCATAAACTGACGCAACTGCTATCACTGCATTGTCAGATGAACACGACGCTGCCAAATCCAGTGTTTTTGATAGCTGAATCTTTTCTGCTGCCTCATCAATATTTGCTGTTTCATCGACGGTAATAACAGCGTTACCTGCGCCTACTCCCAACGCCGGAGTTCCAGACGAATAAGCTGCGTCGACCATAGCCGCACCACCAGTTGCCAGAACGCGGTCACATTGCTTCATGAGTTCCTCGGTCGTCTCCAGTGAAGGTATATCAATTGCAATCACCAAATCCTCCGGTGCTCCGCAGGCTTTAATTGCCTCACGCATTAAATCGCTGATCTTTTTGTTAGTTAACTTCGACCGAGGATGTGGCGCTAAGATAATGGAGTTGCGACCTTTGATCGCAGATATCGCTTTTATGACAGGTGTTGCCTCTGGGTTGGTACAAGGAATTAACGCTCCAACAACACCCATTGGCTTAGCAATTTTAACAATATTGCGGATTTTGTCTTCCTCAATAATCCCCACAGATTTGTCGTCGATAATATCCATCAATGTAGCGCGCGTTTTGCGAGAGATTTTTAAAAACTTCCCCTCATAATTGCCGAGTTGGGTTTCGTCCACTGTAAATTGAGCTATTTCTTCGGCAACTCCAGGTCGACATACCGACCAAACCATGGCGGTAATCAGCTCATCAACCTGTTCTTGGGAATAATGTTCGATCTGCTGCTGTGCGGCTTTAGAACGTTCGATCAGACCCCTAATGCTTTCAGCCGCTTCGACAGCTACGGAATTGCTTTCTTCGCTCATTTTATTCTCCAAATTGACTATGGTCATGTACTTTTAAGTGCAACGGCTTTTTATCCCACTATAAAAACACACAACGGACATAAGACTGAATTCACTATCTTAGCTTTTTGATGGACTATATTACTATTATTATCGTATATTTACGCTGAATCGAAAAAACTGTGTCTGGCAGCTTAGGTTTCATCTCTGCACGGAGTATATGTTGAGCACTACATCCCAATGGCCATTGACCACGAAAGCGGTGAGGCAGATTACCCCCGGGTTTATGTTGGATCATTTGCGGCAAAACCCGTTAACACGGGCCTGTTACCCCACGTCTTTTGGGTATTATCCCTACGCCAAGGGACACCAAATGCTGCGAGATGACCACAGTGACAACCTACTTATCTATTGTGAAGATGGTAATGGGCATGTAAAGACAGATAAATTTTACGGTCCAGTAACTAAAGGCGACGTCATCTTATTGCCCTCTGGCCACCCCCATCATTATTGGGCCAGTGACGATAATCCATGGACAATCTATTGGGTGCATTTTGATGGCTTACAAGCGAATCAACTGATTAAGGAACTCGACTTCGATGCCGAGCAGGTAGTCGCCTCTATAGGCCAGCAACCGCTGCTGGCGAGCGATTTTAATCGTCTGCTAAGTTTGCGTCAAAGCGGCTATCGCCAAACTGTATTTAATTATGCCGCTGCTCTTACTCGCCAAATCCTTTATTTCCTAGCGTTGCAAATTCGATCTAGCAATACCTTAAGGCGGCATAATTTTAATTTGGACGAGCTTCGTACTTTGATGCTGGAAAATATCGAAGGGGATCTTGATCTGGACACCATGGCCGCCTGTGCACAGTTATCTCGACATCACTTTGCAGACAAATATAAAAAGCTAACGGGCATATCTCCCGTGAAACACTATATTCACTTAAAAATGGAACGCGCCTGCTATCTTCTAGACACCAGCAACAACTCCGCAAAGCAGGTAAGCGCGCATTTAGGCTACACAGACCCGCTCTATTTTTCGCGCTTGTTTAAAAAAGTGATTGGAATTTCACCCAGCGCATACCGAAAGGGTTTACGAGGTTAAGACACACAGTTTTTATTCGACATTAACGGAATTGCTTAACATTCGTATTAGAATTTTTTTGTTAGATACAATGACTTGAGTTCCTTCATATTCCCAACCCAGCTAGCACTGCGGTGGTCCCCATATAAAAAAGCACCAGGCATCCTTAATAGAACTCTATGTTTTCCTAAACCAAGAAAAACAAATAAAAGTGAACCCAAAAGGTTAATGCCAACTACGGAATAAGCTGCTACGGCAAATTCTGGGTTATAGGCTACATAAATTAAAGTTAAAGCATTTATAAAAAGAAAGATGGTGAACATATGCCAAGAGACAATGCTTAACGATTTCGTTAATGTCTCCATATCACTATCATTTACATTGCTAGTATAAATTTTCCCCCCGGTGAATCGCGAAAAACCATACCTGCTAGAGAAATAAAAGTCGCAGCCATCAAAGGCCAATAATTCATTTACTTTTCCTCAATAGGCATCATAGCCTACTCAATGATTGCGGGGCGCCTTAAACACCTAATAAAATTGCGCTTCAAACAAGTTCAGTACGGTCACCCCGATAACGATCAAGAATAAACCATCGCCCTTTACCAATTTGATGTCAATTCCTCCGATGGAGGCTGGGTTATTTATCACCATTAAACCTATCTGCTTAGTACTGTTATGAATTACTCCACGGTTACTGACTTTGCTAAATTCCGCGGCTGATCAACATCTGTACCCTTTAAAACAGCGACGTGATAGGACAGTAACTGCAACGGAATGGTATAAATGATTGGAGCAATGACATCAGGCACACTGGGGACGCTCACCAGATTAATACCTTGGCTACTACTAAACCCCGACGCCTTGTCGGCAAAAACAAATAGCTGCCCTCCTCGAGCCTGCACCTCTTCTAGATTCGATTTCAGTTTCTCTAACAATTGATCATTCGGCGCCACAGCAACAACCGGCATATCAGCATCAACCAATGCGAGTGGGCCATGCTTGAGCTCGCCGGCGGCGTAGCTCTCTGCATGAATATAAGAGATTTCCTTGAGCTTTAGGGCTCCCTCCATCGCGATCGGCCATTGTGCACCCCGCCCTAAAAACAAAGCATGATGTTTTTCAGCAAACGCTTCAGCCATTTTATGAATCGTTTTGTCCAGTTTAAGTGTTTCCTCCATCAGGTTAGGAAGCTGGTGAAGGGCACTGACAATGTCAGCTTCCTGATTTTGATCGAGGTTTTTTCGTCGACCCAGAGCTACGGTCAGCAACATCAAAGCCACTAGTTGAGTGGTGAATGCTTTAGTTGATGCAACACCAATTTCAGGACCCGCTTCCGTCATTAGTGCCAAATCGGATTCACGAACCAAAGAACTTTGAGCCACGTTACAAATAGTCATAGTCGCTGCGTAGCCCAGTGTTTTTGCGAGCCGAAGAGCTGCCAAAGAGTCGGCGGTTTCTCCTGACTGGGAAATAGTCACCAACAAGGTATCCTCTTGAACGACAAATTTGCGGTAGCGAAATTCGCTAGCTACCTCGACGCGACAGGGCACTCCAGCTATTCCCTCAATCCAATATTGCGCGACCATCGCGGCGTGATAACTAGTACCGCAAGCGACAATCTGGACGGCTTTAGTTTTATCCAGCACAGCTTTCGCATTGATACCGAAGGCTTGTTCGAGAATGTGATCTGTACCAAGTCTTCCAGCGAGGGTATTTTTGACAACGTCCGGCTGTTCGTAAATCTCCTTGAGCATGTAATGACGATATTTTCCCTTATCGGCCGACTCGGCCTTTTCGGTAATCCGATGAGTTTTCCGCTCTATTTCGGCCCCATCTTTATCCCATATTCTATAACTTGAGGGTGTGATTTCAGCGAAATCACCCTCCTCTAAATAGATAAAAGTATCGGTTACCTGGCGAAGAGCCAGCTGGTCTGACGCCAAGAAGTTCTCGCCTAATCCTAAACCGAGAACAAGAGGGCTACCACTGCGAGCACAAATGATCCGATCAGGCTCGGTTTTGCTGATAACCGCCAAACCAAAGGCTCCCTCGAGTCTCTTTACAGCGGCATGTATCCCATCCAGTAAACTTAAGCCCGACGTCATTTCTAAGTGTATTAGATGAACAATTGTTTCCGAGTCCGTCTGAGATTTGAATTCATAACCCTTCTCCGTCAAATAACGACGCAATTCTTCGTGGTTTTCAATAATTCCGTTATGTACCAATGCAATTTGATCATTAGACAGATGAGGGTGAGCGTTTTCTTCGGAAGGATGACCATGAGTTGCCCAGCGTGTGTGGGCAATCCCGGTTGAGCCAGACAGTGGTGCCTTGGAAACAGCGGCATCTAAGACAGCAACCTTCCCTAACGTTTTGTGACAGCCTATCTCACCATTGCTGTCTATAATTGCCACGCCAGCCGAATCATAGCCTCGATATTCAAGACGTTTTAACCCTTCAACCAAAATTTCTGAAATTTCTCTTCGTGCTGCAGCACCGACGATTCCACACATATCATATCCCTCAATCTAGCCGTCCCACGAACTGCATTAAAAAATAACGTTGGCATTAGTTATCTTTATCGTGTGAACAGCTTATTTCCGTTGTATTGTTTAATAAAACTACGCTTAAAAGTATTACGCCTTATTTTTCGTCGGTTTTTTCCAGCCGCTAATATTGCGCTGCTTTCCTCGGGCAACACCCAGTTGGTCGTCATCCACATCGGCAGTAATGGTAGATCCCGCGGCAACAGTCGCATTTTTGCCTACAGTAACAGGCGCCACTAACGAGCTATTAGATCCTATAAAAGCGCCATCGCCGATGTTGGTTGCAAACTTATTAACGCCATCATAGTTACAGGTAATAGTGCACGCACCAACGTTGGCGCCAATGCCTATAGTAGCGTCACCAATATAGGAAAGGTGATTTACCTTACTGCCTTCACCTATCTTAGCTTTTTTTGTTTCTACGAAATTACCTATCTTAGCTTTCGCTGCCAAATCAGTTCCGGGGCGCAATCGAGCGAACGGTCCAACTTCACACATGATTCCGACCCTCGCATCTTCAAGAACACTATTGGCTTTGATCACTGAACCGGAGCCAATGCTAGAATTCTCTATCACGCAATTTGGGCCAATGGACACATCATCACCGATGGTAACATCACCGATGAAGACGCAGTTCACGTCAATGACAATGTCTTCGCCGACATCCATTCTGCCCCGAACATCGATACGCGCCGGGTCCGCTAGTGTTACGCCCTCTAACATCAGCTGGCTCGCCTGTTGGCACTGGTAAAATCGTTCCAATGTTGCCAACTGACTTCGGTTATTAACGCCTTCGACTTCGACAGCGTTATTAGGATGGTGGGCAATCACAGCCATTTCGTCAGCAACCGCCATGGCAATGATGTCCGTTAGGTAATATTCCCCCTGCGCATTATTAGCTGACAATTGCGGCAGCCATTGATTCAGTTTGGCGGCTGATACGGCGAGAATACCGGTATTCACTTCGCAGATAGCGAGCTGGTCTTCATTGGCATCTTTTTGTTCGACGATGGCCTCAATCGATCCATCACGACGAACAATACGACCATAACCCTGAGGATCATCGAGCAAGACCGTCAGTAGCGACAAAGTCGTTTGATTCGCCGCTGCTACTAAGGCCGCCAAGGTCTCTGTTGCAACGAGCGGAACGTCGCCATAAACAACCAGAACAATTGCATCCTCATTAACGCGGGCCATTGCTTGAGCAACTGCATGTCCTGTTCCTAACTGTTGTTCCTGCAACGCCCACTGTATATCAGAGCTGTTTACTCGGCTGCGAACTAGGTCAGCACCGTGGCCGACGACCACATGAATAGCTTCAGCGTTGATATTTTTCGCTGCGTCAATAACGTGTTCAACCATAGGCTTACCGGCTATAGCGTGTAAAACCTTTGGAAGTTTGGAGCGCATACGAGTGCCACGACCCGCTGCTAGAATTATCACCTCAGTAGCCACTATCTTTCCTTTAGTATGTGTCAATAAATGACGCGTGTTAACGCCAACCACAGCGATTTCCTCTTTTACGAGCAGTAACGCAATGTTATCCATAATAGTAGTAGCGGAAATAGAAAAGGGTAGCTGAAGCTACCCTTTTTATTCGGAAATAATACAGACTGGAAGTAATTAACCCAATTTCTTACGGATAGCCTGTATCGTTCTCAGCTGCGCAGCAGCTGCGGCTAGCTGGGCTGAAGCCCGCCCATAATCGAAGTCTCCCGACTGATTAGACAGTGCTTGTTCCGCTTCTTTTTGCGCTTCCACCGCTGAGGCTTCATCAATATCGCCAGCACGGATGGCTGTATCAGCCAGAACACTGACGGTCCCAGGTTGTACTTCCAAGTACCCGCCAGAAACGTAGTAAACTTCCTCGTCACCAGCCTGCGTTTTGATACGAATCGGGCCAGGCTGAAGAGAAGTCAACAGTGGCGCATGGCCATAGCTGATCCCCAAATCACCAAGAGCTCCGGTTGCGACAATCATTTCAACCAGTCCCGAAAAAATCTCTTCTTCCGCGCTGACGATGTCACAATGAATGGTCATAGCCATAAGTATTGCGCCTATATCTCAATCGACTTTAGCAACCGCGATAGCGATGCTTATAATTTTTTCGCGTTTTCCAACACGTCATCAATACCACCGCACATCAGAAACGCTTGCTCTGGTATGTGATCATATTCGCCCGCCAGAATCCCGGTAAAGCCGGCAATGGTATCTTTCAGCGATACATATTTGCCAGGTGACCCAGTAAATACCTCAGCGACGTGAAATGGCTGTGACAAAAACCGTTCGATCTTCCGCGCGCGGTTTACCGTTTGCTTATCTTCTTCAGACAGTTCGTCCATGCCCAATATTGCAATGATGTCTTTCAGCTCTTTATAACGCTGCAAAACAGATTGTACACCGCGAGCCGTGTCGTAATGCTCAGTACCGATAATTAGCGGATCTAACTGACGTGACGTAGAGTCTAGCGGATCAACCGCAGGGTAAATACCTTTAGCAGCGATATCACGCGACAATACAACCGTAGAATCAAGGTGAGCAAACGTAGTAGCAGGTGATGGGTCAGTCAAATCGTCCGCTGGTACGTAAACCGCTTGAATCGACGTGATGGAACCAGTTTTAGTAGACGTAATCCGCTCCTGCAATTCGCCCATTTCCTGCGCCAATGTTGGCTGGTAACCAACCGCTGAAGGCATGCGGCCTAACAGCGCCGACACTTCTGTTCCGGCCAATGTATAGCGGTAAATGTTATCAACAAATAGTAGAACATCTTTACCTTCGTCACGAAATTTTTCTGCCATCGTCAAGCCGGTCAAAGCAACGCGCAACCTATTTCCTGGTGGCTCATTCATCTGACCATAAACCATCGCAACTTTCGATTTACTTGGCTCTTCAATATTTACAACGCCTGATTCCTGCATCTCATAGTAGAAATCGTTACCTTCTCGGGTACGTTCTCCAACACCGGCAAAAACTGACAAGCCAGAGTGCTCCAGAGCTATGTTATTGATCAGTTCCATCATGTTTACGGTTTTACCAACACCAGCTCCACCGAACAGACCAACTTTACCACCCTTGGCAAACGGGCAAATCAAATCAATTACTTTGATGCCTGTCTCCAGCAAGTCTTCAGAGGCTGAAAGTTCATCGTATGCGGGTGCTTTCCGATGAATAGAAGCCCGTTCATTTTCGCCAATTGGACCGCACTCGTCAATTGGATTTCCAAGAACATCCATTATGCGTCCTAATGTCTCAATACCAACCGGTACCGAAATAGGCGCGCCTGTGGACTCTACGACCAGCCCGCGGCTAACGCCTTCAGAAGAACCCATAGCAATTGTGCGCACGACGCCATCACCCAGTTGTTGCTGTACTTCTAGGGTTAGTGCTTTTTCAGTGACTGTTAGTGCATCATAAACCTGCGGTACTGAATCCCGTGGAAATTCCACATCGATTACCGCGCCAATGATTTGAACGATTTGTCCGCTACTCATTTCCCGTTCCTCTTTAGGATTTTTCGGATCAACATTGTCTGTCTCACCGTCAAAATTTAATTCTGTTTGCAAGTCTGTGTTACCGCGATCAATTACTAATTGCTGCGGCGCCACTGACGATTTCTGAAAGCTCTTGAGTAATTGACGCCTGACGAGCTTTGTTATAAACCAACTGTAAGTCGTCGATCAAGTCACCGGCATTATCAGTAGCGCTTTTCATCGCCAACATCCGCGCGGCTTGTTCACATGCGCCATTTTCAACGACAGCTTGATAGACTTGAGATTCTATATACCGGGTCAACAACCCTTCCAGCAGTTCTTGTGCATCGGGTTCATATAAATAATCCCAATAGTGCTTCATGTCTTCATTTTCTTCAGCTTGCAGCGGTAATAGTTGCTCAACGGTAGGCTCTTGGGTCATCGTATTAACGAATTCATTGCCAACTAAATACAACTTGTCGATGGCACCACTACCATAAGCATCTAGCATTACCTTTACGCTGCCGATCAAATCAGCTATCGACGGATCTTCACCCAAATCTCTAACAGCGGCGACTATGTTTCCGCCATAACTGTTGAAGAATCCAGTGGCTTTAGCGCCCACCAAGGCAAGATCTATCTCTATGTTTTGATCCGCATAGGCTTTCATCTGCTTAATGGCGGCTTTGAACAGATTAGTGTTCAAGCCACCACAAAGACCACGATCAGTAGAGACGATGATAAAACCAACACGCTTGACTTCACGCTCGAGCATATACATATGCTTGTGCTCGGGGTTAGCGTTAGCAATGTGTCCAACTACAGAACGAATCCGCTTCGCATAGGGCTTACCCACACGCATCCGGTCTTGTGCCTTACGCATTTTACTAGCCGCAACCATTTCCATCGCGCTGGTAATTTTTTGCGTACTTTGGATACTCGATATTTGAGTACGTATTTCTTTTCCGCTTGCCATTCTCTTACCTTACTGGGGACTGAGTTAAAGCAGTCCCCGATCAGAGTCATTAATAAGTTTGTGTTGCTTTAAACTTCTCAACTGCTTCTTGGAACTTGGCTTGATAATCGCTGTTCCAATCACCAGATTCTGCAATTGCACTCATCGTGTCTGCATATTCACTGTTTGCAAACGCTAGTAACGCAGATTCAAAGTCACCAATTTTATCAACGACGACATCATCAAGATGTCCTTCATTGGCGCAAAACACCATCAGGCCCATTTCCGCAACATTCTGTGGTGAATATTGCTTCTGTTTCATCAGCTCAGTAACACGCTCACCATTGTCTAATTGAGCTCGGGTGGCGTCGTCGAGATCTGACGCAAACTGAGAGAATGCTGCCAACTCTCGATATTGTGCAAGAGCAGTACGAATACCACCTGACAACTTCTTGATAATCTTTGTTTGTGCCGAACTACCGACACGCGATACTGATATACCCGCATCCATAGCTGGACGATTACCTGAATTAAACATATCTGCTTCAAGAAATATCTGACCATCGGTAATAGATATTACGTTGGTCGGTACAAAGGCAGAAACATCACCCGCCTGTGTTTCAATAATTGGCAAGGCTGTTAGTGACCCAGTCTTTCCCTTTACCGCACCGTTAGTGAAGTTCTCAACGTAGTTGGCGTTTACCCGAGCTGCACGCTCTAACAAACGAGAGTGCAAATAGAACACGTCTCCTGGGTAAGCTTCACGGCCCGGAGGACGGCGTAACAACAATGAAATTTGACGATAAGCCCAAGCCTGCTTGGTTAGGTCATCATAGATAATGAGAGCATCTTCACCGCGATCGCGATAGTACTCGCCCATTGAACAACCCGCAAAAGGCGCCAAAAATTGCATCGCCGCTGGGTCAGAAGCCGTAGCCGCTACAATGATGGTGTGTTCCATTGCACCATGTTCTTCCAGCTTGCGTACTACCGACGCAATCGAAGAGGCTTTTTGGCCAATAGCAACATAAACGCACTTAATGCCCGTGCCTTTCTGATTAATAATTGCATCGACGGCAATGGCCGTTTTACCGATCTGACGGTCACCAATAATTAGCTCGCGCTGACCGCGACCGATTGGCACCATTGAATCAACTGCTTTGAGTCCCAGCTGGACGGGCTGATCGACCGACTGACGAGCGATAACGCCCGGTGCAACTTTTTCAACGAAGTCAGTCTCTTTAGCATTGATTGGCCCCTTACCATCGATAGGGTTACCAAGAGCGTCAACTACTCGACCTTGCAGCTCTGGACCAACCGGAACTTCAAGTACTCGCCCAGTACATTTACACGTCTGACCTTCAGCCAAACTCTGGTATTCGCCAAGAATAACCGCTCCCACCGAATCTCGCTCGAGGTTCAACGCCATACCATAGACGCCGCCTTCAAATTCAATCATCTCACCATACATAACATTAGTAAGACCGTGGATTCGTATAATACCGTCAGTAACCGATACTACTGTTCCTTCGTTTTGCGCTTCAGCAGACACGTCGAGTTGATCGATGCGGCCTTTGATAATTTCGCTAATCTCAGATGGATTCAGCTGTTGCATTGTCTTTTCCTCAATCCTGTTATTGGTGCAGGAGTGCTTTAACTAAAATTCGATTTTACTTTCTTTGAAAGTGTCTTGTAACAACTAGGACTGCATACTTTCGGCAAGCTTTGCCAAACGCCCGCGAATACTACCGTCAATAACAATATCAGCAGCGCGAATAACTACGCCACCTAATAATGTCGTATCGATAGTTGTTTGCAAGTTTACGTCACGATCCAGTTTTCGACTCAAAGAAGTACTGAGTTTTTGTTGAACGTCGTTGTCTAGCTCAAAAACAGTTGTCACATTTACATCGACACTCTTTTCTCGATTGGACTTAAATTGTTCAAACAAACCTACAATTTCAGGCAACAGAGATATTCGCTTATTTTCAGCTAATACTTCGACGAAATTCCTTACGCCATCACTTAGCTCATCGCCACAAACGTCGATAAATTGCTTTGCTTGCTGATCAGATGTCAAACTTGGCGAACTCAAAATCTTGTGGATTTTTTCTACCTGAGAAACAGCAGCAACGACCGATAGCTGGTCCGACCAGCCCGTCAATTCACCGGCACTTACGGCAAACTCGAATGCAGCTTTCGCATAGGGTCTTGCCAGTGTACTTAATTCAGCCATGCTATTCCCGCTCCTCGCTTAAAGACCCGCAGCCAGTTTTTCAACCAGCTCTTTGTGGGCATTTTCGTCGATCGTCGCTTCCAGTATTTTCTCAGCACCGGCAATCGCTAATGAAGCAACTTGGCCGCGCAGGTGTTCTTTTGCGCGGTTCATCTCTTGCTCTATTTCTGCCTGTGCTGCTACTTTCAGCCGATCACCCTCTTCACGAGCTTGATCTTTGGCTTCATCAACAATCTGAGAAGCACGCTTATTAGCAGAATCGATTATAACGGCCGCTTCTTCTTTGGCTTCACGCAGACGATGTGTCGCGCGCTCTTGGGCTAACTCTAGATCTTTGTCGGCACGATCTGCAGCTTCAAGGCCGTCGGCGATTTTCTCTGCACGTTCCTGCATGGCAGCAATAATCAGCGGCCAAATATTCTTCATACAGAACATCACAAACAAGGCAAAAACAATCATCTGCCCGATTAGCGTAAGATTAATATTCACGCCATGCTCCTCACAGTTACTAGTTAAGTGGGTTATTATTCATAACCCGTTTAATCAAACAGTTGTTATGACTCGAAGGGCCTTAAACGGCGCCTGGAGCAACAACGAAGATCAAGTACATTGCAATACCAACACCAATGATGGGGATCGCATCAACAAGACCAGCACCAAGGAAGAATGTAACCTGAAGTTTAGGCGCTAATTCTGGTTGGCGAGCCGAACCTTCAATAAGCTTACCACCCAACAGACCCACACCGATTGCGGCGCCCAGACCACCGAGACCCATCATAATGGCGGCAGCAACGTAGATTAATTCCATAGTGTTCTCCTAATTTAAAAACAAACGTTAAATAAAACTTAAAGTGACATTAATGATCTTCATGCGCCATGCTGAGGTAAACCACGGTTAGGACCATAAAGATAAATGCTTGTAATATGATCACCAGGATATGGAACAATGCCCAACCCATTTGCATCAAACCCGCCGGAATCATCCACATAACACCCGCACCAAATAGAGCAGCAATCAATATAAATATCATTTCACCGGCATACATATTCCCAAACAATCGCAGACCGAGCGAGAAAGGCTTGGCAAGGAAGCCAACAACTTCCATGAATAAATTGACCGGAATAAATAGTGGATGATTGAAGGGGTTCATCGTTAGTTCTTTAACGAAACCAAAACCCTTAACTTTAATGTTGTAGTAAAGCATCATGAAAAATATAGCGACTGCCATGCCCATTGTTATGTTGGGGTCTGTCGATGGCACTATTTTTTGGTAGGGTACACCCAACAAAACCAGTAATTCAGGGACGAGATCTACAGGCAGTAGATCCATCAAATTCATCAGAAAAACCCAGACGAACACAGTCAGGGCCAATGGAGCTACAATGGGGTTTCGCCCATGAAAAGTATCCCGAACATTGTTATCGACAAACTCAACAATCATTTCGACAAAATTAACGATGCCAGAGGGTACACCACTAGTTGCCTTCTTAGCGACGCTGCGAAATAACAAACAAAATATTAAACCGAGGCCTATGGACCAAGCCATACTATCAACGTGAATTGCGTTGAACCCCATCGCCGCTGATTCTTCGCCGCCATGGGCCATTGTCCAAGTATCTTGCTGCAACACATAGGTTGCTCCATTCTCATCAATGCGCTCATGACCAGCAGGCAACTTGCCGTAGGTAAGATTGGTGAGGTGGTGCTTTATGTAGCTGTTAACTGTTAGGTTTTCACCTGACATAGTGATCTCTCAAAAGCTTTAATCAACATAAAAGACCTATCTTAGCGATAGACCGTTAAAAATTACTCAGTCGATGTACTAAAAACCAGTTTAGTAGCATCGTTGCAATAAACGTTGTAAACAAAGCACCAACAGACAAGGGCTTTATAAACACAAAAATACAGGCAAAAAACACTGCTGTTAGTAAAAATTTTCCGACCTCGCCACGATAAAGTGACGTTGTAACCTTTTGCGCACTTCTGGCGCCAGAATGACGAAAGGCCATTGCTCCAAAGTACGTATTAGGCAAAATACAAACTATTCCACCTAAAAGCACAGAATATGCTGTGGTTACATCGACAAAAAGCAGGCCCGCTGTTAATACGGCAAGAACACTACATTGGCCGAGAAAAATCTTCAACAACGGAGGCTTTACTATCGGAGCACCAAGACCAGCATTTTGTTTCAACGGCCTTGCCACATGTCCAGCACCTCTCTAGCTTACGCTTACACACTAAATTCTGCTTTTCGCAGTAACTTACCGGCTAAAATAGCGCGGGCGCATTATATGGAGAATAAGGGAGCTATTCAACCGAATTATCGGTTTTCGACAACTCTTTGCAGTTGCAAAATAACCATACAGAACAAAGGGTTTGGACACTACTAGGATTAACCTACCGACTATACCTTATCTAGTCGTTATCTTGCACATAACCACTACATGTTGAAAGTGGCGGTGAATTCATCAGGCCGACTCTATCACCAAAGCCACCGGTATAGTTGAGCAGTAAAACCCATCGTTAAAAATTATCAGGTAATGTGACTAAGGATACCGTCTAACTCGTTAAGGCTGTTGTATTTCAATACCAGCTTGCCTTTACCATTGGTGCCATGTTGGAGGGTAACCGGAACACCAATTTTGTCAGATAGCTGATTCTGCAAACTTTTGATATCTGGGTCGATCGGCACATTCTTTTTTGCCTTAGGCGAGTCCAGTTGAGACAGCAATGATCGGACTAACACCTCCGTCTGGCGAACAGACATCCCTTTAGTTACAACTGTCGCAGCAGCGTGAGATTGGTGCTCAACGGGAAGTCCTAAGAGAGCTTTTGCGTGACCTAACTCAAGATCACCGTGCTCCAGCATTCTTTGAACATCGTCTCTAAGTGATATGAGGCGTAATAAATTGGTGACCGTTGATCTCGACTTACCCACCGCATCTGCAACCTGCTGCTGCGTAAGACCGAATTCTTGCTGTAAGCGGGACAGCGACAATGCCTCCTCCATAGCGTTTAGATCTTCGCGCTGAATATTTTCAATCAAAGCCATCGCTATAGCGGCCTCATCAGTGACGTTACGAATAATAGCGGGAATTGTGTCCAACCCAGCAAGCTGGGTAGCCCTCCATCGTCGTTCGCCCGCTATAATTTCAAACTTTTCTGCACTAATCGAGCGCACAACAATTGGCTGCATGACACCTTGTACCTTAATACTTTCTGCTAACTCTTCAAGCGCCTCTGGCTGCATATCTCGTCGAGGCTGATATTTACCTCGTTGAATCAAATCAACGGGCAATTTACGTAACTCACCATCAGTATTGTCTACGGCGCGTTCGGGAGATTGATCGGTTTTGGTATCAGCGTGCGTTTTATTATTGCCCAGTAGGGCGTCCAAACCTCGTCCCAAACCGCGTTTTTTTACCGCCATCAATAAATCTCACTTGTTATATCTGCGAATACTTTAGCCGGACGGCTCTTCGGCAGCACGACCCGTTTCACACTGTCAAAATTGACTGTAATAGTAACGCTAAATCCCTACATAAGCGTAATTTTGTAGTGAAAACATCAATACCGTAAAGCTACGAGTCTTTATCCGCTCTACGTAACATTTCCCCCGCCAACGCTAAATAAGAAAGAGCTCCTTTCGACTGCTTGTCGTAATGAAGAGCCGGCAAACCATGGCTGGGAGCCTCCGCAAGCCTGATGTTCCGTGGAATTACCGTCCGATATACTTTGTTGCCGAAATGCTCAGACAGCTGTTGTGAAACATCGTTCGTTAAGCCGTTGCGAGGATCATACATAGTCCTCAATAGACCTTCAATTTTAAGCTTGGGATTCAATACCTGTTGTATTTGCGAGATGGTATCCAGTAGTGCTGATAGCCCCTCGAGTGCGTAGTATTCACACTGCATCGGTATTATGACGCCTTGCGCTGCTGCGAGGGCATTGACTGTCAACATGTTCAGCGACGGCGGACAATCAATGATGATGTAATCATACTCTGTTTGCTCTATCGCCAGCGCATCTCTCAGTCGAAATTCTTTTCCCTCAATGCTCAGTAGCTCTACTTCTGCTGCTGTGACATCGGCGTTGGAAGGAACTATATCGTAGCCACAATTTTCCGAATAGACGCTTACCTCTGCGATAGGTGTGTCCAAAACAAGCACGTCATAGACACTCGTCTCTACCGTATTCTTATCAATGCCGCTACCCATCGTGGCATTGCCTTGTGGGTCAAGGTCAATCAATAACACCTTCTTTTTTGTTGCCACCAGTGATGCTGCCAAATTGACACAGGTTGTTGTTTTTCCAACACCGCCTTTCTGATTGGTGACTGCTAAGATCTTACCCAATGCCTGCTACCTTTCTACTGATTTTTCATGGTTGCTTTGAACGGCTTATAACGACCAAGTGTCTTTCGCTGAGGTCTGATGGTACCTGCAGTGAGTGGCACGCATCGACAGTATAGTTTTTTTCAAGTTCGCTCAACTCTTTCAGCTCAGATTCAGGATAAATGCCCTTCATCGCCAAAAATTGGCCGCCGTCTGCTAGTAATTGCCCACTACAGTTAACCATATCGGCCAGAGACGCAAATGCCCTTGATAATATGCCTTCGTAGGTATGCTCTTCAGATAGCTGCTCTACTCGGCTGTGATGTATAGTAATATTACCCAGCCCAAGCTCAGTTTTTACCTGGAATAAGAACCGGGTTTTTTTACCATTACTATCGAGCAAATCAAATTGACGTTCAGGGAATAATATCGCCAAAACGATACCAGGCAATCCTGCACCCGCACCAATGTCAATAAAGCGATTTCCATGCAAGTAAGGCGCTACCGTTAAACTGTCTAAGAGATGACGGGAAATCATTTCTCGAGAATTCCGGACTGCCGTTAAGTTATAGGCTTTGTTCCATTTTACAAGCAATTGATGATAAGCCAGTAGTAAGCTAATTTTTGCGGAGGGAACGGTCAGAGAGAGCTCGTTAATTCCGTCTTCCAATATTGAACGATAAGATGTTTCCAATTTTTTCCTCGGTCACTAGTATGAAGTAAATTAAGCCCTTTTCTATCAAGCAATTTTTTTGTTTTTTTCCAAAGCTCCATACTTTTTAAGAAACACAAGTAATAAAGAAATCGCGGCTGGCGTTACACCCGGAATTCGCGCAGCCCTAGCTAATGTTTCAGGCCGGTATTTCGAAAGTTTTTCTTTAACCTCATTCGATAGTCCTTCAATTGAGTGATAATCAAAATCGTTGGGGAATTTTGTATTTTCATGTCGTCGGAGTCGTGCTATTTCATCCGCTTGTCTACCTATATATCCAGCATACTTAATCTGGATTTCTACCTGCTCCGCAACCTGAGGATCCTTAGTTACCGTTCCTTTTATACCAGCAACATCTATGTAGTTAACGCCAGGTCGCTTAACTAAGTCTTTCAAACTGTACTCACGAGTAATAGCTTGATCAACTAACGAATTTACTATATCTCCTTCTACAGTTTTTGGTTGTATCCATGTCGATTCCAATCGCTTAATCTCTTTATCTATTGATTCCCTTTTCTCGGAAAAAATTTTCCAACGATCATCATCCACTACTCCCAACTGTCTACCTTTTTCTGTTAAACGCAAATCTGCATTATCTTCTCTCAACAGTAAACGGTATTCCGCTCGAGAGGTAAACATACGATAGGGCTCCATTGTGCCCATCGTTATTAAATCATCGATCATTACACCAATATACGCTTCATCCCTTCGAGGACACCAAGTGTCCTTTCCTTGAACCTTTAGCCCTGCATTGATGCCCGCTAATAAACCTTGTGCTGCAGCCTCTTCATAACCTGTTGTACCGTTGATTTGACCAGCAAAAAACAAGCCTTTAATAAATTTAGTTTCCAAAGAGTATTTTAAATCCCTTGGATCAAAATAGTCATACTCAATGGCATAACCCGGCCTAGCAATATGTGCTTGTTCAAAACCTTTTATAGAACGTACTAATTCCAACTGCACGTCGAAAGGTAAACTTGTCGAGATGCCATTTGGATACAACTCATGGGTCTTTAGACCCTCCGGTTCAATAAAAATTTGATGGGAATTTTTATCAGCAAAACGGTGTATTTTATCTTCAATAGAGGGACAGTAGCGAGGGCCGATTCCTTCGATAACTCCCGTATACATGGGCGAACGATCTAGTCCCTGACGAATAATTTCGTGCGTCTTTTCATTCGTATGAGTAATCCAACAGCAGGTCTGCTCAGGATGGTGACTCAATGATCCAAGAAACGACATGACTGGTTCAGGCTTATCACCCCATTGCTCTTCGAGATCGCTGAAATCGACCGATCGCGCATCAATTCTAGGAGGCGTTCCTGTTTTCAGTCTGTCAACATTGAATGGCAACTCGCGAAGACGCTCAGCTAAAGTAATCGAAGGTGGATCGCCAGCTCTGCCGCCGCTGTGATTATCAAGACCGATATGAATTTTACCGCCAAGAAATGTCCCAGTTGACAGTATGACAGTCGGCGCGAAAAACTTTAAACCCATTTGGGTAACAATGCCCGACACCTGATCTCCCTCAATTATCAGATCATCGACGGCCTGCTGGAAAATCGATAAGTTCGGCTGGTTTTCCAATATTTCTCTGATTGCCGCTTTATAAAGCACTCGGTCAGCTTGAGCTCTTGTCGCTCTAACGGCAGGACCCTTTCTCGCATTAAGAATACGAAATTGAATACCACCACTATCGGTCGCTCTAGCCATTGCTCCGCCTAATGCATCAATTTCTCGGACCAAATGGCTTTTCCCGATGCCCCCTATGGCTGGATTACAAGACATCTGACCCAATGTTTCGATGTTGTGAGTTAACAATAACGTTTTACAACCCATGCGCGCAGATGCAAGACAAGCCTCCGTGCCTGCATGCCCGCCGCCAATAACGATGACATCAAATTGATCGGGAAAATCCACATTAACCTCTGGTAGTTGTTTTACTAGCAAATTCTACGAGTCGCGCTAGGAGGCATGGGAGTATACGGTAGTGAAG
>Ga0206126_10000656_pt1 | contig 45553 bp, 53 predicted proteins | sample Helgoland_Spring_5_FD_148621 | JGI IMG/M metagenome (GOLD analysis project Ga0206126, IMG submission 148621) | Pelagic subsurface seawater microbial communities from Kabeltonne, Helgoland, North Sea - Helgoland_Spring_Bloom_20160412_1 | ecosystem: Environmental > Aquatic > Marine > Epipelagic ...
TTTTAGGAATTGCCTCCAAGATTTCTAAAATTTTAGGAATTGACTCAGTTCTAAAATTTTAGGAATGGACTGAGTTTCGAAACTTTTAGGAATTGACTCCAAGATTTCTAAAATTTTAGGAATTGTCCGAATTTCTAAAATTTTAGGAATTGACAACCAGATTTCTAAAATTTTAGGAACAATACTCTTGTGGAACTGGTGTCAATACTCTGTGGAACTGGTGTTTTTCACTATAAAGATGTCGCAACATTTGCCTATAAAATGTCGTTCAACACCTTTGTACCTGCTGAATTTAGGCATCGATTTTGGCATGGTAAATATGGGACACAATACGAAACGCTCGCCAAGTACGTTGAAACATCGTGGAACGACGACCGGAAAGCAAGTCGCGATTTAAACGATTACCTCGCTACAATACGTATCGGTCAACAAGAAAAACAATGGGATAAGGACGCAATTCAATGGGATAAGGACGCGTGGGAAACTATTTGGAGGGACGACTCAAAACGTATACAAGTTGTCGAGACACTTGGAAAATTAAAACAAATGCTGCCAGATGATGATTACGTCGAGTTCATACACCAGTACATCTTTGATAAGCATGATGATGTGCTTGAAATGATCGAAGCGTTACCTCCAGATGGGTCTCCTCCAGATGGGTCTTTGCTCAGTTTTTTAAAGGGCGACTTGAAAGTCGCTGCCACCAACCATTTTAAATTACAAGGTGTCTACACAAACAATGGCGATAAATTAAGTACCATTGGTGATTTACATGGTGATTTCGACGCAACTATCCGCGTGCTACAGAATATGGAAATCATCAAAGTGACTGAAGCCATGCACCTGACGAATAAACATATCATAACTATGAATGCGACATCTCAAGATCAGAAGCTCCGTGAGGGGTCGGACTCCGAATACGCGCCTCTGGTCTATGAGGCCTATACCTGGGATTATGGCGCTAACATGTTGGTGCAAACAGGAAACCTCTTTGACGGGAGTTTCAATTCGCGCGAAATTATTGAATTGTTCATGCATTTGGACAAAACTTCTGGCGACGGTCAAGTGGTCAATATGGCTGGTGACCGTGAATTTGGGCAATATCAAGATGGTCTATCTTATATGAAAAACTTCGTCACAATTGATATTGCAAAGGATAGTATGAGCTTTGCAACAGTGCCCAACGCTGTGAACAGCGACGACTGGCAGACGAACCGGAACAGAAATTTGCTACCCGGTAATAAATATTTCGAGTGGATAGCACAATTACCGATTGTCGTGTACGAAACGCAATCAAAGACCATATTCTCACATGGTTCCATTGTCAGCAAGTGGACAGATGTGTGTGCAATAAACAGCCATGTTCAGAAATATTGGAAAGATGTTGGCGAACAATTAAAAACATTTGATTATAACGAAATGGAAACATGGAAGTCTTTTGGATTGCGGTGGAACTTATCCAAACCATTACGCGACGATGACTCACCATTGAATAGTGATCAAGGTAAAAAATATTCCGAGAACGCCGGACCCGTTTTGAATCACTATTATAGTAATGTCGTCAATGCCGACCCAGGAGTTCGTCTCGATTATCTCAACGAATATCTGGAAGAGGAACTCGAATCAACACAGAAGTCGTTCAAAGACCATAAGTATTTGGTCGACCGACTTATCTGCACAGATTTCACATCTGAACCACAACAATACCCTGTTGAAAAAACTCCATCCGTCTGGTTTATTGCATCTGTCTTCGCAATTGATGATGAAAATAGATGGGGAGGAGTCGAGCTGAACACCACAAATGGTGTAACAGAGGTAACAACAAAGCAGGGAAAGTTAGAGTAGACCTAAATGTATTGACAACTAATAAAAAGTTCCTATATAAAGCTATTTTTTTAAGAACATATGTTATTGGCACAAGGAGCATCCCTTTTGTCGAGTTATGGGCCGCAGTTAGGTACGGCATTACTTTCCCTTTGGCAGATTAAACAATCTCAAACACAGGTTGCACAAGGCGAAGATAGCAATACATCCGCGAGATTATCTAATGAAATGCAGCTATTCGCATCGAATATTACAGAGAGAGCTGGCGCATTGAGCACTCAGACAGAAACTATCGTTCACCAACATGAAATTTTAGAGCGTTTTGAAAGACGCATTACTGCTATATTGTCAGACTACACATCCTTGTTAAATCAAGTCTCCATTGTCAGTACATTAATCCTCGGCATTGCCACTGCAACCTTTGGCTCCTTGCTAGGGAATACAGATGACCAAGCACAGTGGAAGGTAAACATGTATGTTATATCATGTATTCTTACGGTATGTTTTTCAGTCTTTTCTGTCATTGAGTCGTTTTTCTTATCTATAAACATTTATACAGAGGAGTCTCGATTTATTTCTGGAACTATGGGGTCAAAGGACGCTAACTACAGTCGGGAATTCAATATGGATTCATTAAAGGGGTTGTCCGCCACGTACTCGAGAATTGTTTTGTCATTTTTTTTCTCTTTTCTGACGTTCCCGTTGACATTGTTGTCAATGACATATATCGGTCTTGGACTATCTGAAAACATCTTGGTTTCGGATGATTCGGCATTGATGGACCGTTCTGATATATTTACAGCTCCGAAAGCTACAACCTTGGGCGTATTGGAGTATAATTTTCAGTCTGTCGCTTTCTCTATGACGATTGTAATCGTTATGCTTTACATTGCATTTATCGTAAGATTCAGTACTAAATATTTTCGCTATATTTTGTGGCCAAAAAGTTGTCGTGACAGATGTTGTGCTGCGTGCCAAGACAGTTCTTTAAAACAGCCGATGATAGTTACTACAACTGAATTTACAAGAGCAAGTCGTAATGTTATGAAACAATATGAAGTGTGGCAACGTATGCAAAGGACATTTGAAAATGATTTCAAGAACGTTGACAAAGACTACGAACAATTTTTGTATCAATCTATGATGAGACAAATTGAAAGTCAACATATCAAGTTGAAGGAATTGGCTTTTTTGCAGGTAACAGAGGAAGTAAGTCGTGCCATGTTTCGTCTGCAGAGTATCAGTTCTGAAGGAAGTGTCGGGGGCGTCGAAATGTCATCATTAGGGTCAGAGTATTCAACACGAAATATAAAATTTTAGTTTTATTTCCTATAAAAAGGCGCGTCTCTTTGTTTGAATGTCGGCACCGTCCGTGACCTTGCAAAATAATGTGCGTCTCCGCATTTTTTTAATTCTAGTCTTGTCTATTACGATTCGTGTGCTTCGTCAATGGTCCAGCACTTCTGTTCACAAAGCTACGGGCATTCTAGAAATTAATTATATTTTGTATGCTCTTATGCTGTTGTGCACGTTGCTACCTTTTAAGGCGGCATGGATGGTGGCTGCGGTCGCCGTTGGCACTGCCCTTGTTTTAGGAAGTGTCTCGGTAGTGCTGGGAACCATCGCGACAGTGCGTTGTTTGACAGGGAGTCAAGTCGGTTGTGTTCAAAGCGCGCCCGTCGACATTATGGCACTCGTCATTGCAGGCATCATTGTATTCTTAGACGTATTGCAAGCTTGGAGCATTTATCGCATCATACGTTTTCCATCATTTATTGCTTCGGCGACGGCGCGTATTCGCGTCCTCTTTGCATGGGCGTGGCCCTTTGCATGGATGGTCAACATTGCACTTTTGATAGAGTCGGACTGGACGTTTTGGGTCACACCGCATCTAATTATTGACCCTACACTTATTATATTGGCGGATTCAAACGAACTGTATTTATTGGGGGGTCTTATGTTTGTTGGCCTGTCCAGTGATGCCATTTCGTTGTTACAAGTACATCTACCCCTGGCCAGACTTGGACTTTGGGCTTTGGCTGGACTAACCGTTGCCGGTATTTTAATGCTCTTTGTTCCCACAGACCAGCCAAAAGCTGTGCGCTCTGTCGACGCTCCCAAAGAAACACCGGAACAACCGGAAGTGAAAGCCGTGGTAGTTGCATCCAAAAATCCCAAGTCACTGGTCCGCCGACATCCAAAAGAGATAGCATTTTGAGTATATATAATATTTATAGGGATTTAAATGACCGACGGTCCTCCCTCCATCGATGTCTCGCACGACGACATGACTTCATCTATTAATGGTCGACAGTATCCCAATACACCAATGCCCAACTTTGAAGAAGACGACTATGACGATTTAGATACGGAATCGGTGGACCAACCGAATAACTCTCTCTTCGAGAGTGCTATCAAAGTGTTATTCATTGCCATCGCCATCGCTCATCTTTGGACAGTATGGACGTTAAGGGCAGACATGAACATCATGATGCAATTCCAAAAAGAAATTGGACAACAAAATAAACATATTACAGATTTGCTTCATAACCAACACCAAGTCAAATGGCAAATTGTACCCTCACAACCTTAAAATCTAATCCAAGTAAATTTAACATAGTAGACTATATAGTCTCGGTAACATTGGACAAAATGGTACGCACTTCGAATAAGAAAAAAAGACGCAGAGACCCGGCCCGCCCCAAACGCGCAATGACTCCTTTTCTGTACTATGCTTGTGAGCAACGTAATATTTTAAAAGCGAACGGCGATAAGATGACGCTTCCTGAACAATCGAAGCATATTGCTCGATTGTGGTCGGTCGTCACCGACAAGTCCAAGTATGTCGACCAAGCCTCCAAGGATAGAGCGCGTTACGACGATGAAATGAGTCGCTACGAGCCTCCTAAAAAGATTAAGCGACCTCGTTCTTCCTATGCGTTCTTCATGAAAGATATGCGCGCCCACATCTCGAAGGAACATCCCAACAAAAATCCACGCGAGTTGATGGGAGACATTGCCTCCGCCTGGAGAAACATTTCGGATTCTGCCAAGGCCAAGTACACCAATATGGCCACGGAAGATAAGGCACGTTATTCTCAAGAAAAATCAGACGCCGCCACAGAGTAAACTATTTAACTAAATCAATATTATTTAATACACATGTTTTTTAGAAAGTATTTAGCGTTGGTAGAGACTACCTTTCCGTGGGTATTTTGTTGTTGTATCACATGGTGGTTGGACCGCCTCTTTGTTGAATTCGGCCACAGGACCTCCGACTCGCCCACCTGTCACCACAGTGACATTCAATATACACGTCTCCACCAATACGTCACTGTCGTTGCAGTCTGTGCACAAATAGGACATTCCGTGTACAAAAGGAAACATCAATTTAAAAGAGAATTGTCACTTGTCGGTGTCATCACCTACGAACCATGCCTTTGGCATTTGTACATCGTCCAGTCGGTACTGTGCGTTGCATGGACAACGATACTCGTATGTCTGGTCGATGTTTCACCATGGTTATGTCTAGTGACGATACTCGAAAATCGCGCTTTCATCTCAGGAGCAGCGTTTGGCGTCATTCTTTTGGGACTTGCACTCGAAAGAACGCTCTGGCAAAAAACATTAGACAGGGCTCTCGAGTTAGACACTGATACCATCGATATATAATCAATGAAAGAGTCAAATTTCAAAATTGCAATCCCGAGGGCCGATAACCTCAGAAAATTAGGGTCTGCCGATAACCCGAGGGCCGAAAGAGTAAACGAGTAGGTGCGAAACAGTAAAAGTTAAGAAAAAATCAAGCTTTTATTTTTAATGGTTTTGATATTTTATGAATTCGTTTAAACTCTTCAAAAAAGGTGTTGGCAATTTCAGGGTCGTCGAAGATCATCACATTTTCAATATTGGTTACCGCTGACTCTGTGACATTAAACGAACCATTCATACATCCTATTGGCTCTCGCGCTGCGTTTAGAAAAATCAGAAATTTATGGTGCATAAGCGACTTAAATCGACCACGACCCTCTCCAACTGTCCGTATGACGCCGCCTTGAAAGCACCCCGACAGCTTGGCATAGGCTTGTTGATTATTGCGACGCTTCGTTAATTTATCCGTCGTCGTAATGATTGTCACACCCTTGAGGTTTTCAGCCATGCACTTGAGAATGCGTTTGTTCGACAACCACGCGACACACCCAACGACGTAGGCCGTATCTTCGCGCTTGATGTTTCGAACAATGGCATTTTGAATGCCGCGTCCGTCAAACAGGATGGACACCTTGCGCTTGCCACGCTGATGCACACGCGTGCGTTTACGGTCGCCATCATCAATTTGTTGGTTCAAATCTCTCGAGCGTTTTTTCGGTGGCATTTTGTACGTTGACGAAAGGACTATATATACGCCATCAACCAGAACGAACAATGGATGCCTACAAACTTTTCATCATAAAAGATCTTTCTTGTGCCCAATGACAACGACTTTACTCTGTCTCAACGACTTCTGTCTCAACGAATGGCTAAGTAACTGAGTTGATTAACTTGTTTGGTTATGTCAGAACATCTCGAACCTTGGTATGCGAATGCAAATTTAGAACGTTGTTTGGGTATAAATGACGACCAAAAGAAAAGAATAGATGTCTGCATTAAAGTCTGATTTTAAACCTTTATTTTTACATGCTGTATCAAAACTCGAGTCTCCGTGGAATACCATTCTACCACAATTAGAAACCTTGACAGTGCCTCAGATGGTGGACCTGATTGGTACGACCACTTTAGATGTGGCCGGCGTCTATGTCAAAGGTCGGCAATGTACTTTTGAAAAAATATCCAGTCGCCTTCATAATAAAGATATGGCCGACTTTTTACTTGTCTTGTATGGTCTGGTCTTGACGATGACCACTGGTGATGTGCACGAGCATTTGTCAACGTACATGCGTGTCGAGTGGATGCCATGGGTTCTTTCTTTTCGTATTCAGGGTGAACCTGTCTTTGTCCTGGCCTGTCAACGCTCCTTGAAAGTAGTCGTAGAGTGGATGACTGACATGATGCGTGAAGCTTCATGTTGGGCAGCTTGTCGCCAACAGTTAGAAAATGGAGATTCGTCCCTACATATGGCTGTTCGGCGCCGTCAGTGGGATTGGGCAAAGTGGCTTCTGGACCACGGCGCCTCGCCCTATACAAAAAATAATCAAGGCAACTCTTCCATAATGCTCGTCGCCCCACATCACGAAAAACTCGACCTGTTTTATTCGAAAGCCGATTCAAATTGGTTCAATGCTCTCCACGATGCCCTGGTGGCGGGACGGCATGATTCGACATGGTGTGTGGCGCTGTTAGACCGCGGCGCCGACGTAAACCAATGGAAACTGTACGATGCTCCCATTGACAGTCTCATTGTGTTGGCAAAACACGGGATGGATATGAATTTGGGCCCTTTGCCACGTCTCAGAACACCGGACCAATTGAAAATGTTTTATTTGTACGGGCGAAGGCCAATACATTGGCAGCATGTGATTGCCGCTTTTCCGGAAATAGAGTGGATTCGATTTTTACATTCCTTTTATCATGATATGGACATTGAAGTGCCGACAGTTTATCGCACACACGTAGAGGGTCGGCAAGCCATTACACCGACGACACGGCACATTCTTCACCGATTGCTTGAATCGCCTTAACAAAGCTCGAATATGTTTCTAAAGTTGTAGAACCAGCCAGCGTTTTCTTGATCGTTTTGTTGCCGATATCGTACACCAACCATTCTTTTTTACGATGGCCAAGGACCATATAATCATCGTTCTGAAGTCGAAACACGTGGTACGGCGAATACAGAATCCATCCATTCACAAAGCGTTCTTTGTACTCGTGCCAACTCCCATACAAGCGCAAATCAAAAGGCAACTCTTCGTCATTCAACATGACCATCTGTTCGTTCCAGAAGGAAGAGGGCTTTGTATCTTCGACGCCCAGACATAGTGTCTTTTGAAATGTTTGGACAATGCGTTCTGCTACTGGTCGCAAGTTCATTTTACCGATAAAGCGTTTGACTAAAGCGTTTGACATACGAAATGCAGAATATACGTCTACATATGTGACATTTCGAACGCTTTTCGTGACTGTGGTCATGAATGTTGCGCAAACAGCTCCTTCAAAAACTGTCTCCGGACGCCCCTACTCCAAAGTCGCTTCCTCGAGCTCGAACGGGTCCACCATTGTACATTGCACGCCTGGAAGAACGGATTCGGAAGCAGGAGGAAAGGATTCGGAAACTGGAGACCTTGGTAGAATCGATGTTGACAAAAATAAAATCATAAAAAAGTCTATTTACGTTCACTTTAAACCACAATTCCTAACATTTTTGAGATTATCTTTTACTTATGTTGGGTTATGGGACCACAATTCCTAACATTTTTGAAATTGTCTTTTACTTATGTTGGGTTATGGGGCCAGAAAACAATTTTTTGACGGTATAAATATACAAATAACCCAACAAATGTCAACACCAACATTTAAGCAATTTGCAGCCGGTGAAGAAAAAATGGAAAAAAAAGATTTTGAGTCGGCTGAACCCGGGTTACCCTCGTTAATGTGGCTTTACACACTCTTTGGGACCGCCGTGCAAGGGTCAGGGCGGGAAGCCCTGAATACACTAGGTGATCCTCAGATAAAGGAATTAGAGAGTGTATTAAAAGCTATGCCACTCCAAACGGCGGAAGTAGCTGCGGGCTTTTTAGCACATCATCCTATAATGTTGGCGGATGCAGCGGCATCACCTTGTGACACCAAGGCATTTAAGGGTCTTCAGACACTAATAGATGACATACCTGACCTTGACATCAAAACTAGCATGGAAACATTTGTCAAATCAAAAAGTGAAAACACATGTAGTTTATCCGAACATCAAAAATTCGAGCGAGACCAACAGAATAAAATTGTCAATGATGATATTGACGATTTTGTAGGAAGATTATATTCCTCAGAAGACCCAATACGCGGCTTGGGAGCTATTAATAAACTCACAGATATAGAAAAGATAAACACAGAAAACTTGGATCCGAAAATTAAAACAAAGGTCGAAACAATGCAAACATTTACTGCAAAAATAGCCCAACTTGACAAAAAATTATTTAATTTTTTTTATGATGATTTGAGTCCAGAAAAATTCATTAAACTAAAAGAAGAATTCAAGAAAGGACAAGAGAAACAAACGGAAGGACAAACTGAAGTTCACGAAAAAATTAATGGAAAAAAAAATCTAAATACTGCTATTAAAGAAGTGTACGAGCAAATTAACAACGAGTTTGATTTGCTTGAAGAGGCGTACACGGAGTTGAAAGCTATTGAATATGAACATGTCACACTACAACAATTCTTAATGGAACGAAACACATACAAAGTTGGGAGGGAAATCGGACGTGGTATTGTCAAACTTAAAATCAAATACGCAGCTAATAAGACGGTCCAATTAATCCTAGATGAGGCTCTTCATAGATTAAAAGACCGTAAAAAACATATACAACGTACAACAAATTTAGAACCTCAAAGAGGCCCTCAGTTTGACCCCTCGTGTTCGATTATGTAAAATAATTTAATAAAAAAGACCTGTTTTTATTTATTTGAAATTATGAATGAAGAAATACTCTCATCCTTTTTTGATGTATTACTTAGGGGGCCACAATTCCTAAAATTTTAGAACTGAGTCAATTCCTAAAATTTTAGAAATTCGGTTGTCAATTCCTAAACTTTTAGAAATTCGGTTGTCAATTCCTAAAATTTTAGAATCTGGAGTGGCCATTCCTAAAATTTTAGAATTCGGTTGTCAATTCCTAAAATTTTAGAAATCTTGAGTGACAATTATATTTACTTATGTTGGGTTATGGGACCAGAAAACATTCCTAATAGAAATCTGGTTGTCAATTCCTAAAATTTTAGAAATCTTGGAGGCAATTATAGTTTACTTATGTTGGGTTATGGGACCATTATTCCTAAAATTTTAGAATTCAGTTGTCAATTCCTAAAATTTTAGAATTCAGTTGTCAATTCCTAAACTTTTAGAAACTCGGGAAGCAATTCCTAAACTTTTAGAAATTCGGTTGTCAATTCCTAAAATTTTAGAATCTGGAGTGGCCATTCCTAAAATTTTAGAAACTCAGACAATTAACAACCTCAGACAATTAACAACCTCAGACAATTATATTTTACTTATGTTGGGTTATGGGACCAAAACATTGAGTGGCCATTCCTAAAATTTTAGAAATCCGGAAGCAATTCCTAAAATTTTAGAAATTCAGTTGTCAATTCCTAAAATTTTAGAATTCTAGAGTGACAATTATATTTTACTTGTGTTGGGTTATGGGGCCACAATTCCTAAAATTTTAGAAATCCAGAGTGACAATTATATTTACTTGTGTTGGTCAAAAAACGTTTCGAGAGATTGCAACGATGTCGAGAGATTGCGACGATGTTTTCTCGAAAATTCGGTGATTGTTGAAAAAAAGTATATTTAAGTGTTTACGATCTTTGTTGTCTATCTCTTTAAAAAGTCAAGACATGCCGAAGGTCCCCCGTAAGAAAAAGAAAAAAAGCGAACGCATTAATCCTGACGATTATCGTAATGCTCCAAAGACTACAGAGCTTCCAAAGTTTGAATTGCAAAACGTTGTGGCGACCTTTAATTTGGGCGTGGACTACCTTGATTTGCGTGCGATGGCACTGCACAAACCTTTTGTCGAGTACAACCCTCAAAAGTTCGCTGCCGCGACGCTACGTATTCGTAAGCCTCGAACGACAGCCCTCGCATTTGCTTCAGGCAATATGGTATGTACAGGTGCGAAGAATGAAATTGAAGCTCGTGTTGCGGGTCGAAAATATGTCCGCATATTGCAAAAGCATGGTATTCCGGTCTCGTTTCAAAATTTTAAAATTCAAAACATTGTGGCATCCGCGGAGATTCCACACACATTGAAACTCTTGGAACTGTCTCGTTCCTATGGGCCCTACGTCTCTTACGAACCCGACCTTTTCCCTGGCCTTGTATTTCGGACAACAGCACCGAAGCTCGTCTTTTTGCTGTTTCGGTCTGGAAAAATCGTTATTACCGGGGCCAAAAACCGCGAAGAAATAGAATCTACTTTTTCTTCCTTATTTTATGGTATTGTTACAAAGTTTATCGACTACGATGATACATCGACCTCTAGTTCAGACTACCGTGCGAAGATGCGGCGAAACTTTCGTTAAAAAAATCATATAAAAATCGTTTTGATGTTTGAACGTCTGCGGGCGCAGTTGTATTTGTACCTTGTACGGTGGGTTCAAACACAACCGGCTGTTGAATTTTTTGTAACATGTTTTGAAAAGAGCTGGGTCCGTTTTGTTTTAACCAGGAGATGCATTCTTGCGGCGCGACTTCGTTGACACGGTGCAATACCATGTACTGTCCCCTTTCGGATGTCAGTACAAAAGGTTGGGCTGCCGCCTCTGATACCACAGGTTCCTCGGCAGGAGATTCTTCCGCAACGGGAAACGGTTTGTCGGGGAATTTTTCGTGAAACCAGGACGACCATGCAGTCACTGTCTCTTTGAGTGTTTCTATGTGCTGCTGTTGGGCCGCTATTTGTTCAAAGAGCAAGACATTCCTCTCTTGGACATGATTGTTGGGGGTCATCTGTCTTCTCTGCAAATGCTTGAACAAAACTTCCATGGGCTGGTCAGTCCTCTGATGCCGGACACGCTTCCACGACGAATATCGCGTATGATACTCATCCAAACACTCCTGAATACAAGTCTCCGTCCAATCCGTCAAAGACTCAAATGTTCGCACATAAGGCTGCTGCTGCAGAGCATTCCGTGTCTGGAATATCGGTGTGGCTTGCTCGCCGGGTTTTTGCCAGGTACACCGCCATATAAGACCACCCTGGGCTATTTTGCCGGTGAACACATGTTTCTTAAACGTAAAGTACAGGACATCCGTCGTAAAAATAATTCGCGCCTGCAACAGCTGCTGAAGTCGTCGCATTTTGTGATTTAAAATTTTGGATTCAAACCAAAATCACATATGTTTTACACATTTGTATAAATATTTGCTTTTTTTTAGAGAAGATGCAATGTCAAATTTGTTTTGAAGTTGGCAATGTGCAAAAGATGTCGTGTGGGCATGCATACCATTTGGACTGTTTGCGGAAACACAACCTTGACTGGAACATACCATGCTGCGCGTGCCGTCGCTCGTTGGCCAAGGTAGTCCAGTACGGTCGACATTGGTACATTGGCATCGGTACGGAGAATGCACTCGATTGTTTTTTTAAAATCACCGACGAATCGAAAATCGTACCGGACGAACAATGTGTCCCACTATGGAAACGCGCGAATGGTCGACTGTTGCGCCGACAATTTTTGCCTTTAAAATGTAACATTTGTGTCTCATAGTTGGAGTATATAATAAAACCAAAGATTATGGTAGAGCAAATGGAACAAGTACAAACATGTCCGACGGCCAAAACATTTTTCGTATTTGACTTGGAATTTATTGGCGACGTTCGTCAATTAAGCACCTGCAAGATTTGGGAAATTGCCATCTACTGCGTTGGGTCGCAACAGTGGTTTGAGGAGGTCATTGACCCAGACCCTGCTCTAGCCGTGTTTCCACCACCACCCATACCAGAAATTCCACAACTCACGCGCGAATTTTTAAATCAAGCACAAGCCGACACCTGGGACAATGTCTTTCAGCGTCTCGTTGACTGGGTTGTGCTCCAGTCTAGGGGAACCATGCCGGTCTTCATCAGCCATAACACGTTCAGAGCGGACAAACCCATTCTCGAATTAGAATGTCGCAGATACGGAATTCACATGCCACTGACCTGGTACTTTTTCGATTCACTACACTTTTCCAGACGCGTCATCCGCAACACCAACGGCAACTACTCACTGTCAGGACTTCACGAACAGATTTTTGGACAACCAATACAGAACGCCCACCGCGCGCGCGCCGATGTTATCGCCTGCATTTCCATCCTGCAACATCTCACGAAAAACACATGGGACATTCAAGGGCCCATTTATCCAACGTACTCGACAGCTCTGCGAACCATACGATGGATTGGCCAAAAGGCCGAAGAAATTCTATTCGCGGCCAACGTCAAGTCAGTCGAAGAGCTCTACATTCAACTGCTCGCCGACGCCAGAAAAACATACCAACAAACACTCTTCGAAACAACCATACTGACCCTTACCAGACTCATCGGAAACAATCTGCCACCAGATAACATCAGAAACATCGCCCTGCAACTCTCTGGACCCGAAAAATGCATCTACTGTCACGTGTTCATGGAACCGACGACCCTAAGGTGTGAGTCACCGAATCCAAAATGACGTCAATGCGAGCGACGATAGTCGGGTCGGTCTCGTACGTCATCTTTAAATTTTCAAGACCCTTCAAAGACTCTTGCATGTAGTCGCGCAAACGATCCGAATGCTCGTGCTGCTGCTCGATGAATTTAACGGCGTCCTGGTACAAGGTTTGAATGCGTGCGATGTCCGTCGAACGTGTCTGAGCAGCCCACCAACGCTTCGCCCACGCGGGAATCCACGACATAGTTACGTGGATTTTAAACAAGGTTTGTGTAGTATCCAATCTATTATGGCATTGTAAAGACTGTAATACTCTTAAATTAATTAAAGTATTTTCAAAAACATCCATTTAATATTTAACTTTTATTTATATACGCGAAAAACGAATAAAGTAAGGACCCTCAATCTTCTTCTTACGGTTCTGAACAAACTCTGCCAAATCTCCCTCGTCCAGAGACAGCGACTCCACAGCCACAGCCGAACCGTCGCGCATCTTCAAAGGTGCCGGAGACTTACCACGCAAAGACTCCCATGTCGATTTCGTCAACTTGCACGCCAAAGACTCCAAGTCCTCCGAACGCTCCTCCGGGACCAAGTGTACAATTAAATTTTTTGGTTCTTGCAACAAAATAGAACGCGAACTCTGAACAGCCTCCTTGTACGCCTCAAGAGTCCAAGTCATCGGCGCCTCGTCAGACTTGCTCACCATCACAGGGGCACGAACTTTGTTACGAATGGCACTCTCAAACTCAGGACCCACAAATGATTTCTCCGCTGTCTTCACCTGCACAACGGGAGCAGGCACCGCCATCACCTTTGCCTCACCCGTCACCTTTTCCTCACTCGTTAAACGATGCCACAAAGACGGTAAACGACGAGTGACAGGCAAACCCGTCGCGCGACGGGCACTCGTAAGAGTAGTACTAAAATCACGGTAGACATCAGGATTAAGAGGCAAACAAGTGAAGTGCTTCGCATTAAACGCTTCAAACGTTGGTGTGTCGGAATGTCGGCGACAATAACGTTCATACTTTTGGCAAGATTCTTTGAGTGTTAACGACATGACAGTTTCAATTAAAAAACAAATACACCTTTATAGTTTATTTTTCTAACTCGGAATCAGGATCTAATTGGACAGCCACTATCGTCGGCTCCTTTGAATCAGCATCGGTCTCGCTCGTCAAAAACTCACACTGACACTCCGCCATTACTGCCAACGAAACCTTGTCTATCAACACTTTCGAACCTTCATACTCAAACACTGTCCAATTCTCCTCCGGTATCTCGCCCGGATGGCTGTGAAAAAACGACACACAACGGTACGCATGGCCCTCAATCTCAACACGCGTTTTCAAACACTTGTTCGGTAAAACGCGACTCATTTTTTTAATACAATGAACATCTATATAGTTAAAACTGGAGACCGGAGGGATTTTGGACCAAACGACGTTTGCGACGACCCATCTCAGGGACCATAAATCCCGGCCCTTTCGGCACCGGAGTGGATGTCACAGACTTTTTGGACTCCCCCGCCGGAGTCCGCCGCCTCACCACCAACGACATGGCCAGACATATCACATGAATCACACACAGAGACACCGATGATATTAACCACCATCGGTTCACACGAAAACGATGCGTCTGGCACACTTCCGAACACCCCCAGTACCAACAGTACGCAATTGAAGGCTGCTTACTGTATGGCGCAGCGATGGCCGAAGAGTTCTGAAGCTCGGTCTGCAGTTCAAACAACAATTTCATATTGTGCACCTTGTCGATGGTCACCAAATTGCCAGCAGACGCGGCCGCAACGGCAGCAGGGTCGTCGCGCCAGCCGTACGAACTGGCCTTGGTCCAGTCCATGTAGTTTTCGATTTTGTCCGAGCAGCCAGGCGTCTGTGTCGCGCCCCATCCGCCACACGCATTGTCGCCAATGTATCGAGCGTCCATATTGTCCCAAAACCAAAATTGACAATCGCCACCACTGGGTGACCGGAACTCTATTTCATGGCCAACAACTGCCTCATAGCGAGTCGTCGGACAGCCGGTCAGTGCCACGTCCGAACATGTGCCCTCCATGTCGTCGCCAAACAGGCCCAGATTCCAGGCACGGACAATGCCAAACGTGCCCTCCATTATCATGGCTACTGCAAAGAACAAAGCCGCAACCAAAAGGACACGTTTGTTGGGTTTGCCCGCGAAAGCCAACACACCGATGATAAAGGTGGCGCCCGAGAGGCAGCACTCGACAATAGCCAATGTATATGGCAAATCAGAATTGTCGTAGCTGGCGTCTTCGGCGTAGTGAATTTCGTTGTAGTTGGTCAAATAAAAGGTGACGGCGTACGCAGCGGTCGCGCCAAAACCGATCAGCGTGCATAGATACGAAATGGCAGTAACAATGCCGTCGGTCATTTTAATAAAAAAAAACACTGCTTATATATTGCATTTTCTCTCACAACTCGCCAGGCGCCTCATATTCCGCCAAATTTTTCAACAGTCGAGGGTCGTTCGGTTTGTACTCCAACGCTCGCAACACCGCCGCTCGACCCACCGACATCTCATTCACAAACCAAGCAACCGTTCCCAACAAATCAGGAATCAAATACGCCCAGCGGTGACGACGAACAAACATGGTCCCGTTCGAAGGCTTGACCGCACGAACCACATACTCGTACGAAGTTTCGTACTCTTTTAATTTGTAGTAATGGTACGCCAAATCGTACAACGCGTCAGGCTTGTACACCAACGTCGACAAATAAATGTCGACCACCTTTGGCCATGACAATATTTTTTCACCCACGTACCCCATACGATAACGAGCCTCCCACCGCTCCTCCTCCCCGTCCAGCATCTCCCACCGCTTTTCGTACCACGCAAAAGACTCCGTCCACCTCTGCAGCATCTGGTACGTCTGGCCCAAATAAAAGGCCGTCCGACTGCTCGGACGCTCAGACCACTCGCTCAACAAAATCTTCAAATCCTCTTCAAATCGCACTGTCTTGTCAATATTGTACAGACTGTGTTCGATATAAACTTCTGGAACGACCATGGTCGCCGATGTGCCCTGGGCAGAGCGCATGACCTCGTGCGTCCTGCCCACGTAGGACCACGGCGCACCCGTCCGATGCGCACGAGTCGAAAGATAGTCGTATTCGCGGCCGTACGCAACGTGCACATTGAACGCATTTGCAGTGGTCGTCTCCAAGTAGCGGCGGAGAGCCGCACCGTTGTGCAAAACTTCATCCCCAGACAACATCAGTGCAAACTCCGAGTGCTTGCCCTCCAATTCAATCGCACGGTTGCGCGTCGTCGAAAAATCCACAAAGGGTTCGCTGTGCACTTTGCCGGGCGTCTTGCCAAACGTTTGGCGAATCAGCGAGACCGTGGCGTCCGTCGAGCCCGTATCGAGTATCGAGTAGTAGTCGACAGAGTCGCGGACGGACGATATCGTTTGGACAATGCCTCGAGCCTCGTTCTTGACGATCATGACCAACGACACCAGGGGTTTGCCGACGGCCAGAGAAAACAGTGCGCCAAAAAACAGGTGATGCATCAAATAAAAAAAGGAGGTATATATAGGCCCTAACAAAATGGAAGCAAATCATGAAAACCGCACTTTTCATTGGAACAACTTTGATGTCTCAAACGTTCGCGTTGGCCGACCCCGTCGCCGAACACCGTAACTTGGCCAGTGTATGGGGTGGCACCGTGCCAACCACCGCGTGTAAATTTAAAGCTCTCTCGACGCTCTTCCCAACTGCAAAGGACACCATCATAGAGCAAAGTCAAACCGAAACATGGGCTGGGTACTCGAACGCCGAGAAACAAATGACCGAGGATAAAATTGCATACGGTACATACGTGCGCAGACTTAAGGATGGTAGTATACTCAAACAAGCCGCCGCGAACCACGACAAGAAGGATTCTACCAACCCTGTCGGTTACTACTACTTTACTTGGACTGATGGTAAGTGGAAAAAAGTTGTCAGTACTGTAAGTGATACTAATACAGAAGTGTTGGTCCAACCCAGCAGCAGCGGTTCGAGTTTCGGTGAGGAACAATACAGATTTCGCGGGACAACAAACCAAGGCAATGCCGAATTTACCGCTGAGACTACCAGTACCAGCGGTACTGGCAGCAGGTCCAATTATACGGACACGAAAATCACTGCGTATGGTGCCTCAGAGCAAATTGCTAAGAGTGACCTCGTATTCGGTGCAGCATCGGTGTGTACACGCCGTGGTTCAGAGACAACCGCCGACACTGACACCGACGCCGACAGCGACGACATCTTCGTATGGGCCACATACACGTTCCCAGCGTTCGATTATCAAGTGGACAAAACCGATGATTCTTTTGACGCCATCATGGGAGCAAATGAATACGACGACGACAACAACGAGGTAGTATTTGTCTACGGAAATCAACCGCAAAATACCCCCGTTACTTCCCAGTCGTTTACTACCATTAGTTTGTCTGCTAATTCGGTCAATGCAAAATGTACAACCGCCATTAAATGGGCGGATGCTTACAATACTGCTTCGGACACGCATCCAGAAAAATGTTGGATTACAGGGACTCACGATGAAACTGGTGACCCCGATGACGTTCACACCGTAAAAGAAGGTTGCAAGGCGGGTGCGGATATGTCATGCGAATTGTATCTGGCCAGCAATACAAACACTCAGCCGACGGATTCGGATTACGACGTTCTTTCTTCGGTAGCAGTGTTGCAATTCGTCAAATTATACACTTCCACCATACAGTTCCCTTATTCGAATTACGAGAGTTTTCTCGACGACGCTCCCACTAGTGGCTTCGGCACTGGCTCTTGGTACTATGCGTTAGACGCCACCGACACCGATCCGTTTACAGTTCTCGGTGCCAAATCGACATCAACGACCTTCACTTGTGACACCACCACATATAGTTCATCTAAAGTAGACTGCAGGGTTGGCGACAAAACGACGGGCACAACACCACAAACTGGTTTAGGCATCACCCCCGCAGCGTTGGTGTCTACTTGGCCAACCACAGCCGATGCCGTGTACCCCACGGTATACGTTTCGATGATAGCACAAGTGGAGTTTTTAGGCGATGTGGCAGGACGCGCAAGCAACGCAGACGGTAGCGACAGCAACGGTAGCACTATTACTTCTAGTGACAGTGATGTTTCGGGCGGTACTATCGAAACACTGCAAACGGCACTCGTCAACTTGCAATCGGTCTTGGCCGACGCCCAAACTGCCTACAATGCCGCCAAGGACGCCTTAGATGCTGCAGACGCCGATTTGGCCGTCAAGATCACCGCGAATGACGATGCACAAGCCGAAAAAGCTCAATGTGAGTTGACGGACCCGACGGGCGCCTCTTGTACTACTGAAGAAGCCGCTGCCACGTCGACATCGAACGCCAAGGACGCCGCCATCACCACTCAATCGGCCAAATCGCAGTTGGAAACGACCAAATCTACCGAATTAGCCACCGCATCATCGGCCGTGGATGCCAAAAAAACCGAAATTCAACAGGCACGTGTAATTGCGCATCCCACTAGCACTAGACGTATGTTGGTTCACAAACCGGAAACCGTGTTGAAGAAAACAATTATTACCGGACAACACTTTGGCAAACACCACCAAATTAATTAACAACCTGCTTCTTAAAATAACCTAAATTTACCTTACTTACTATTTAAGTATGTATGTTTTCAAAAATGTTGTGCCTCACATCGTTTTTGTTGTTTCATGTTGCCGTTTCTCAGGTTGTCACAATCGTGGATGAACGTTGTGGTTCACCGTGTGAGGACTGGTCCGAGATTATTAATGAGGTGGCGCATAATTTTCCCGACATTGAGTTTGCTACGGTGAACATGAGTTCTCCCGAATTTGCCCCGTTGGCTCCGTTATTTACCGATGGTACAAAAATGACCGTACCGCTCCCAACGACTTTATGGATGGATGGTTCGGAGCCGCATGTTTTTTCGCGCGAAATGTCATCGAATCACTTCCGTCGTTGGGTTGAGGATGCCGACGAGGGCCGCGTTGATTTGTTGTATAAATTTACATCTTTTGATGACTTTCCGGAATTCGAAAGCAACGGATGTTTCGTTGAACATTTGAGCCGAATAAAACCGGATATATTGAATGCCTTTGTGGCTCAATTACCGTCGGTACGTTTCATGTGGGTCCCCGTCGGTGAGAAACAACCGTTGGACATTTCTGACGACAACGTGACCATTGCGAAATGTCTTTCTGACGTAGAGATGATGAGAAACTTTAGTTTCTCACTGTTGGCGAAGCGTTTACTACCGCGCGTGGTTCCGTATAACTTGCTTACCCATCCGTTGATTTCTGAATTCGAATGGACAAATGAGTTGCACATTGTTAGCGACGAGGCATTGGCATACGGATGGGATTTATTGTCCGACGACTACCCGTCTACTTTATTTGTGCATATGTCAACGAAGGACACATCGCAAGCACCAGGCGTCTGGTATATTGGCGACGCGGGGTTGTTTCACTTCCCATGGACAGACCAACGTGTACAGCATTGGTTGTCTGACATCGAGACTGGTGCACATGTTCCCCGTTTTTACGACGTGACGTCTTTTAATTTGCACCAATGGTTGACTGAGAACATTGATTCTTTGTTATTTACGTACGACGACGAGGGTAGTGGTTGTTTTAAAATGTACGAATCGTTTAATGTGGGTCGTATGAATGTGAGTACATCGAACGAATTTAAGGCAAATATGGTGTACGTGTATCGTAGTCAACAACTGTACGGGACCTTCGATTGTGCGGCATTTTCTTTGTCAATGCTGGAGGAACGGACGGAACTTTAATAAAAATAAGGTATAAAGGTTTCTTTTAATTCATTTGTATGTTGTTTGTATTGTTGTTGGCGCATACTGTTGTCGGGCAGTGTGTGTGGCACCCGCCAGCGACCATGTTTCCGGAACTCCTGGTGCGCGTGTCCAAAAGCAATTGGAAACCCCGCCGCTTGGATGCGATCTACAAAGTGGATACGAAAGACGTCGACACTCAAAATGTGATTACGGGCGCCACCTCTGAAACGGGCGGTGGTGGTCCGGCGAATGCGATACGCTCGTCCAATAATTACACGGGAGGTTTGGACGACAGTGGCAACATAGCGTATGACATTGTCTTCGACAAGGCGTTCGCCACTCCCGCCATGGTGTACGACATTGTACGGCTAGAGCCGGTGGAGCTGTTTCAGCCGGTCGATTTGACGGTGGCCGACGATAAAGTCGTCATTCTTCGCATTAACCACGAGTCTTCGGAAGCGTTGCAGTTTGAGGACACCATCACGGTGTGGGTGGGCGTGCGCTCGCCCTGCTTGTTGGACCATGAAATCACGCGCGTGTCGTACGATTTTGACGTCTCTGCCACGTACGATTTGTACCATGGTTACAACAATACGTTGGTACAGGGTGAGAAACGCTGGACGGAGCGAGGCTGGATTAGTGACGCCTCCATTGTGATGCACCCCCCGTTGCACTACTATCAGAATTTGTCCGTACACTATGTTGCATCTCCCTGCGCAAAGTCGTGGATTGACAGTTCTCTGCAAGTTGTAAACACGTCGCAGTACACGTATTGGGACTTGGACACGAAACAATATTTCGTATCAAACCAATTTGTTGGCAGTCCTGTCGCGATTCCTCGATGTCACCGCAGAAGACAAGGCAATGTGTGTTCGGTCATTGCCAAGGTGCGTTTAACGTTTGGTGACTGTCGAGTTCCTGTGAAATTTTCAGTGTCGCAGGCCGTGTCCCAAATGGCCCGATTGACTCGTATCCATCAGATGCCTCCCAACAAACCATATGATTTTAATGCAAGTCGGCGAGCACCAGTGCCAGACAACGACGACATGCGATATGACATGTGCGAATCACGTGCCTGTGAGGACGACACGACTTGCACACCTTTGAAGATAGAAAATACTGGGCTCATGCACGATGGAAACATCACGATTGAACAGCACGATGTGCTGGACGCTGGTTACATCGAGACAGTGTGTCATTTCGAGGTCATTGGCTTTTTGGACAACATTTGGTCACCACATATATATTTTAGACAGTGGGTGGGGTACAATTTCACCGTCTAATCCACGAGGATGCCCGTTTCTTCCGGATTTGCCATCATGTAGGTCCGGTTTACAGTATTGTGCAGTAGAACAGATTGGTCTGTCCCGTTGAAGAGTGCGTACGAGCAGACCAGACGTTGGAACGGCGAATTCGTGCAGTCAGTAGGGCCACAATCGATGGAGTCGGCACCGTCCCAAAACGCATCGTACTCAAACCGCTGCCCGTGTTCGGTGCTTTGTAGACCGGCAATATCAAACACGTTGTACTCTTTTAAGATGGGAGCGTCGACATTTGAGCCGGCTAACATTTGCACCGTACAATTGGTAATTTCGACGTGGACGCCGGTGGAGTTTGCCGGTTCGGTGGCCTCGAAAAACATGGTGGAGTTGCCGGCCATGGGCCTTTCGTCGTCGGAGCCCGACTGAGTTTGAATGCGGTAGACGTTGTAAATGGTGTCGTGTTCGTAAAAGGAAATGACGTTGAAATCGACGTATAAGTCTCGACTCGTGGGTATCACATCAATGTCAATGTCAAGAATCGCGTGTCCCATGCATTTTCCGCGCCACCATCGTACGAGTGCACTTGCACGAAAAGGAGAATGAGTTTGTTCAATTTGAATGCAGTGATTCCATCGCGCGTCGTGCCATCCAATGAATGTCTGGTTGTGCCACGTTTCGCCATACGTACAGGTATCGAGTTCGTCCACAACACACGCGCACTCGGAATCGTCGTGGCAGCGTATCGAAAGCCCTTGCACACTGATGTTGGCCTCTATTCGTGGAGCTTCACATCTCTGATTACAGGCGCATGTTGAACAACATAAATGCGCCTGTGCCATGGGAATCAAAAATACAAAAATTCTCCACATTTAACAAAGGAGAGTACTATAAATAGGTTGTTTTGTCATTGTAGAAATGTTGTGTCGTTTTGTCTTTGCTTTTTGGTGGTCCATGTTTGTGGCTGGCATCTGGTTTCATCTGCACCAACCACTGCACGTGTGGACCGTGGACCGGCACGAGGCGCAAAGAATTCACGTCACAAAAACCTTTCAACCTATCAAGTTTGACAATACATCCGTGCTGTGGATTGACATGTTGAAAGATTCTGTCCATTTAGAATTGCGAACTACAATGCCCGGCCACAATGTTTCGATTGATACGGCGAAGATGCATGTGTACGAAAACAGTTTCCGAGATACAACGATGGAAGTCTATGAGATGCAATTTCATGGCGTCGATATTGAAAGCGCCCATCTCAATTTAGTCCAAGATGATGTGCACCTGTCACCTTACAGAAGCATACACGTTTGGCCCCAGCTTAGTCTGAATATAAGTTCAACCGAAGAGCCGGATTTCTACAGAGCCGGACATTTCAAGGATGGTAAATGGTACGAGGGACGAGATTCGACACAATTAGGATTCGGTGCACTTTTTGCATGGTGCATGGGCGTCGTCTTTTTAGTCGTGATGCGAAGAAAATCAGGTACAGTTGTCGTCACGCGCAAAAAACGCATATTTAAATAAGATACTTTTATGTAGAATTTCCGTGGATGTATGGCCAAATGCCTCAGTCTCACAGGTCTGTTTTTTATCGGCGTCATTGTGTTTATCCTCATGCTCATGTATAATTGTGACGCGGTGGACGGGTTTGCTTTTAGTTGTGACGATTGTCAGTCACACTGCACCTCAGAAAACGGCTTATGGTTTTTATTAATCATATCTTTGCCCATTATACTTTTTTTACAGTACATGATAGACAGAGAAGAGTCCCTCCGTGAACCACGTGTCATCTATATTTCTTCATAATGTCCACCGTGACAATTTTGTCTGGCGTTGGTATGTTCGCCAAGATACACCGATTAAAACCACTATTAAAATGAGAGTTATGCCGACCCACTTAAAAATACCACCGCGTAATGATTGTATTTCTAAATCATGTGTATCTTTTTGTTTTCCAACTTCATTTGTACGGCGCCAGTGTTCTCCATGTAATTCCCCGTGTCGTTCATGCACTCGTTCATGCTTGTCATCTCGTTGATGCATGTCGCGAAGTTCCTTTTCAATGTCCGAAATGCGCTTTTCTAGCGCGTGAATCGTCTTTTGCTTCACCGTCGTTTCGAGTTCTGGCATTGTAGAAGAAATATTTTGTATGACTTGCTCCATACCCTTCGAAGAAGACGCGACGACCGTCATTTCGTTCAAAGATATGTGCTCGACATTAAACAAATGACCAAAACTTGATGCCCTGGGAGGTGAAAAATGACAGGTCGCCTGGTCCTCTGTCCGCGACACAGCCAACCACATCGACGTTTCCAGAGTCGTCAGTGTAGGTATGCCTATGTTCATGTCTTGAAACCAAATTTGATTGGCGCCAATGGAAATCTGAACAGGCGGTGACCCTTCGAACGTGAAATTCATCCAGGCGTTGTCATCTAAATAACGGCCCGAATAACGCTCAATTTCAATAAATGTCGTTTCCGCCTTCAAAGGAAACTTACATGTGGTGGTGGCATTTTTTTGTTTCATCATAGTTAAATGTAAATGTCCCTCAATAGTAGGCACGTCACATTCCGGAGAGCGCTCCAACGCCAAGGTCACAGCCAACATACAGAACAATAAAAACATACAATCAATAAAAAATGATATATATATTCGTTCTATGAAATCCAATCTTGTTCTAAAATTTGTCATAAAAAAGTTCTTACACGAGTCCCTGACCAACAACTAACAACAGTTGATGCAATTGTTCGCCCTCACGTACACTATATGAAAGTGTCGCGTCTTTGTAGTAATCGCTCTTCATTCTCAAATTACCGGCAACCGTAGTCAATAAATGAGCACGTTCCGTTTCTGAACCTGGATTTATTGCATGTGTACGAACACAATGTGCGTGGAGACGATAAAATTGCGGATGATAATGAAACATAATTCTTAGTTGACCAGGGTCGACGCCGTATACACGTTTGGCAACATTACGCAATTCATCGCGCATTTCGTCACACAAAGCGGCAGCCTCTTCACCATGTAAATCACGGAGACTGCGGAGAAGTGGGTTTTTGACGATTGCAAGCAAATACAAATCATCGGTCCATGTAGCACCATACCACGTGTTGCGTTCGCCTGTGGGTTGGACGTGAGTTGTCCATTTAGTGTCAATATTAATAATGAAACGTTCGTTGTGAAACAGATTACGTTCCACTTCGGTTTCCATGTTCACAACGGAGTCAAGCCAACCAATACGCTGCTGTTTTGCAAAAGCATCAATATGTTTTGCATATAACTCACCAGACTCTTCAACCAAGTAATGGTTTGAGGGTGTTTTTCTACGAATTTGTCTTTCGCTCGCTGGCCAAATGACTTCAACATTCCAGGCTGCGCCAAGACCAGTCGCGCGGTAGTTTGAATACTCCGCGCCACTGTAATTGGTCAGCTGAAGAGCAAAGTTTGGGAGATTTTCTACAAAAGATGCCTGCGATTCACACGCTGCTCTTTGTTCAAATTGTAACAAAGCCGGTTTCTTAGTGCCGTCAATATCTGGTATGTCGCCTTGTAACACAACAAATTTACCTTGGCCATCGAAACGCAAGACATTTGAAATCGAAAACGAGCTAAGAAACTCGGGCTGCATTTTGATTTCTTTCATGGTTATTTGTGACGATGATTCGACAGATTGTGACGATGATTCGACAGGTAATGAGCTTTTACGTAGCATAGTATTGTTCAAACTTTATAATAACACCAACTGAAAACCACCTATGAAGAATGTATGTTCTAAATTTTTAGAAATCTTGGAAGCAATTCCTAAAATTTTAGAAATTTTGGAGGCAATTCCTAAAATTTTAGAAACTCGGTTGTCAATTCCTAAAATTTTAGAAATCTTGGAGACAATTCCTAAACTTTTAGAAACTCGGTTGTCAATTCCTAAAATTTTAGAAATCTTGAAAACAATTCCTAAAATTTTAGAACGGAGTCAATTCCTAAAATTTTAGAAATCTTGAAAACAATTCCTAAAATTTTAGAACGGAGTCAATTCCTAAAATTTTAGAAATCAGTATTAATTTATTTATTTAGAGTGACAATTGTATTTACTTATGTTGGGTTATGGGGCCAGAAAACATTCCTAAAATTTTAGAAATTTGGTTGTCAATTCCTAAAATTTTAGAAATCAGTATTAATTTATTTATTTAGAGTGACAATTGTATTTACTTATGTTAGGTTTATGGGGCCAGAAAACATTCCTAAAAGTTTAGGAATTGACAACTGAATTCTAAAATTTTAGAAATCTTGAAGACAATTATAATTTACTTATGTTGGGTTATGGGACCAGAAAATTCCTAAAATTTTAGAATTCAGTTGTCAATTCCTAAAATTTTAGAAATCTTGAATACAATTATATTTACTTATGTTGGGTTATGGAACCGACCTTTTTGCAATTTTGAAATTTGGATTTTCTGTTTGACAATTTCTAAAAGTTTAGGAATTGAGAACTGAAGAATTGACAATTTCTAAAAATTTAGAAATTGTCAACTTTGTCATTTGACAGTATATATACCAAACCTTTAGAACAAACATGTCCAAGTTTACTGTTAACAATCAATCCGCATTCTTGACCGGCATCCCCGCCGGCGCTGCCATCATCGGTTCGGGCCTCTACACAAAGGGATTCGTCCTACAAGTGAGAGAGGAACACGCTCCCGGAGCCGCAACTCTGACCGGTCACTACAAGTTAATACATGGCGCCACAGATGAATTGGTGGCCCAGCATATGCCAGTGTCGTCCCAAATTGCCAAAAACATGGCGAACGCCCTCTGCAAAAATTCTCAAAACAAGTTCGCAAGCGTGCGCACAGCTATCCTAGATACCATTGGCGTCGAGCACAACGCGGAACAGCTGAACGAGCACCTGTTCCACCCCAAGCAGTGGTCCGTGTTCCAAGTGGCTGAAGCCGAAAAGAGAAAATCCGAAGGCCAAAAGGCGTTGGACAACCAGGTCCTCCAAGCCGAAATCAAATCTATTGCCGCTATCTCCTTTGTACCTTCGGAGGCAACACGCAAAGCCATATACGCGACGGCGACGGCTGCAAAAACCAACCCGTCATTGTGTTCAAAAGGGAACACGCCTGAAAGCGAAGATGGTAAAGTCGACCCGTCGAAAAGTGTGCTTGTCAACATCGCCACGGGTCAACCGTTGCCCTTCGCTCCCAAAGGCATGCCTTTGCCAGAAATTCATGACAATACATTTGCTATTTTAAAGGATGAATTTCCACCCCTATTGCCTTCGGTTCATCGTTCTGGTGCTCTGAAGGGTTCGAACGGTCCAAACGGCGTGTTGACAGAATTCGGAGATGACCAGCGCATTAATTTGTTTGACACGGATGACGCAAAAACGAAGGACTTGTTGGATGCCTATCTTGCATTTCGCGCCGCTCGCAAGAAAGCCATTTTTGACCTGACACTGGCACAAATGGCGGCGGCCAAGGACGCGCCCGCCGAGTACCAAACGACTGTTCATATTCTCCGACAAATCCGAGCATTTTCTGACAAAGAATTCGATGCGACCATTGGCGTTGTATCGTTCTGCCAAACTTGGGCCTCGTCGGAAGGCGCCAGTGGTCCACAATTCTCAGTAGAATCGCCACATTTTCAAACTCGATTCTTTATCAAGTCGTTGGATTACATTAATTTGTCAGCATTAGACGCCTTAGCCTATGTGGAGACCGTCCAAGCACACGATGCTCGCATGGCCGAGTTGGATTACACGGGCAAATTTGTCCATTTGGACGGCCTTCAACAAGAACTATCCGCCTGTGTCTCCCGGGACGTCATGGCAACCCGGGACGTCATTTGGATATTGGGTGCATCAACATCAGAAACGTTTGAAAAAATTCAACAGAGTGTAACCCCCAATACCAAAATTGTGATATGTGCAAGTTTGGAAACATATCAGAAAGCCATGAAATCAAAACAAGTTTACAAATTGCCCACCAATTTGAGGACTCATCACGGGCCAGTGCCACAAACAATGGGCAGTATTGTTGTGCGCGACACAGAATCATTCAAAGCGGCACAAGAGGATGCGTCGGCTGCATTGGCCGCCACTTTGAATCTGGCCAGCGCCATGGGGATTCCAATGTACTTTGCCATTGTGGAACGAGCAAACCGTCCCACTTATCTCGTGCAAGACGATGACGGTACCATTCGCGCAACCAATATAGATTCAAGGGGTCGTGCTATTCCTAATGCGGATGTGGAACTTTCGAATAAAATTCTTCACCAACTGCTGCTGCCATCTTACAAGGATGCAGGGATTGAAGCGGAAGAGGCGATGCGCAACGCGTGTTCACATCATGCCACTTATTTGGCCGATGTTTTAACCGTAGGATGTGCTTTGGTGGGCGAAGCCGCCTGGACTCCTTATCAAATGACTGCTGACGCCGGCGTTTTGTCGGATGGTTCATTTCCAGAGAAGGGATTTGTCGACGAAACAGACGGCGAAGTTCCATATTTGTCCGCTCATTTTGAAGAGTCGGACGATGGACTGTTCAAAAGCTTCAAGCAGGACGCTGTACCGCAAATGACACGAGCACTCCGTGATATTATGGGAGAACGCCGTCAATGTTTTGGCAAATCGTTAGTCATTCATGATGCGCTCTTGAATGACATTGATGATTTCCCAGCCATTCGACTGATTCAGGAAATTTCTGGAGAGACGGAGTTGTTTCAAAATTACTCTTAAAGAATACATTATAAATATTTAACTAAATAAGATGATGTTGTTGATATAAAATCACTCTGTATTTATGTTGGGCGTTTCATGCCACTTGTACATATAGCACCTTTTATATTGGCTTTTGTGGTTATGTTGATTGTATGTTGATGCACATATTGCGTTGGAAATGTTGGTCGTACCGCCCTTTACGAATCACGTGTTCTGTGGCCGATGCGTTGGTGGGCCTGGTTGTTCCGGCCTTGAGTTATACACTGTGGTCTTCTTCCTGTTCCTCTTCGTCGTCAGAAGCATCTAATGTGAATGCACTGGAATCTGGGTTGGCTGTTTGAGGGTCATCTTTGTAGTCGTCCAAGGGTATTTCGTCGTCCAAGGGTAGTTCTTCTTCGGAGGAAGAGTCGCCTGTCAATTCTATGTCTTCCTCATGGACTGTACCGTAGGTAGTTGTTTTGAGCCATCGCTGTTTGAAGAACCAGACACAACACATGGTGACTGCTGCAAATGTGGCCACTGTGAGGGCAACGTAGACCATGGCACCGGACTCTTCCCATGGATTTTTGCTCGCAGCTGGACCAGCAGTTGCATTTGTAATATTCGTTGCATTCATAATTAAAATCTTAAATTTTGACTATATACGCTGTTTTTAAAATCCAAAATGAAATTAAGATTGTGTCGTACTGTGTTCACAACTATATTGGTGATTTATATAAATTGCGTCCTGACAAATCTCGTTTCGTTGCGCCAAAGATGGTATACGGAGACGTTCCGGAATGGCACAGCGATGGAACCGTTGCATGACACGTTATTCGTTGATTGGATTCATGACCTGCCGTTCCAGGACATGATAACCCTGCGCGATTTCGTAGACATTCTGACTTACTCTTGGGTCTTTTTGACGTTGTTAGTGTGGTCCGCCTTTAATCGTGACCCTATTTTACTGGCGCGCGCCTTGTCGGCTCAAATTTTGCTGGTGCCGACGTTTTCTCTTTCGCAGTTGTTAACTATTGTTCCTGATGCGACGCCGAATTGTTTAGCAGTGTACCAAATTCCTTCGACACAGGATATGGGGTGGGTCTTTTGGAAATATCCAACGCGTGCCTGTGGTAATATGTTGTGGTCATCCGACGTGACTCAGTTGGTCATTTTCACGTCGTTTGCGACCCAGATGATTAATGACCGACGACAGTGTTTAAAACGGTTTATTTGGATTTTAGGTGAATGTTGGACATTGGTAACCATGGCCATCATTTTTACAGCCAAGTATCAGTATAGTGTCGATGTGTTGTCGACCATTGTCGTGGTCAAACTGGCCATGAGTCACCATTTCGTGGACCAGTTTGCAAAATATTGTTTTATACGCAAAGGCGATTATTATGCGCGGGCACCGTCGCATGAACTTACACAAATGACTATATAACACGGGCATCAGTTTGCAAGATGGACCCTGTCTCACAAATGCAACAATTGGTGTCGTACTGGACCACGTTGTTGCCAGTTTCCAGAAAACGCCGTCGAGACGATTCCGACGAGTCAATGACCAATACTAGGGCGAAAACTCAAGCTCTCTCACAGACAATTGCACAGATTGCTCCAACACGCGAAACTCCAACAAACACCGCATCTTTAGGTGCTTCTTCGTAAGCAGTCGCTCCCAAACTTGTCTTTTTTTGCGTTGTCCGTGTTTGATGACATACGATTGAACATATTTCCCAATCCAAACGCGGGCACTGACTGCGGTTTGATGGTTTCGCCGTTGAATACATGGTGTGCGCAAGGTTAATTCGTTGCCGAGATGTCGAATAAAATTTAGAAATCGCCAATGAAAGAAATAGACGTTGGCGTACAGTGAGTTCGTATACCATTTGGTTGTTGTTGGCGACCAAATACGGAGAGGCTTATTTAAATTTAACGACCACACTAAAGAATGTTTAATAGATATTTTCCACTCTGTACAATAGTCCTTTGTAATCAGCGGTTTGATTTGATGTTCGTCGGATAGATGGTAGTGCTTTAAAAAAATAGACCACTTGACAATGGATAAATCTCTGCATGTCATCATGAGTCTATATCGAGCTTGTAATGAACAAAAATGTCCGATATACCTGAGAACGTCCCATGGTATCATCTCGCTTTTTCAACACAGCTTTCAAATAACGAAAATATATATGTTCCGAATAGGTTTTTTTTAAGATAACAAAAAAAAATTAATCTATTAAGCCTTTTAGAATCGTTTTAAAAAATTACAAATGGACTACTATTCTGATGCCAGTGTATCGACAGAGTCGGAGGACGAAGAAGAGTCCGAAGAGATTTATTGCCCACGAGAACTGGACTATTGGTCTCTTGAAGAACTGTTGGAACAGAACTCTCCACCCCCCATTCTCGAGTATCTACGTACATTGTCTGTGGTCACGATTCGCGAGTGTGTGCTTGCACCTTTGAATTTGAAAATTCGTACCGTGGTCGACCCGAAAAGTGCCCATAATTGGCATCGTTTTTGCCAACATGCGGACCCAATCCAAGGGGCAGACATCACATTTGACGAATTTAATGCCATGGGCGAGTACGGCATGCGCATATGTGAGGTGTGCCTGGTCCCTGCCACCAAGGCACGAGTTTGGTCCTGCATCATTCGTTTGCTCAAGTACAGAAAGTTGGCTTAGTTGGCTTCGTCGACATCGTCGTCCTCTTCATCGTCGTCCTCTTCATCGTCGGGTCTCCATTCAGCGTCTTCGTCCTCTTCGGACTCTGTTTCCGCTTCAAACAAATGTTGCCAATCTTCCAATTGCCATTTGTGTTTTTTGGCGTCTTTCGCAAATTTTTTCCAAGGCAATGGGTCAAGACCCACGTCGTACACGGGACATGTGGCATTGTCATGAATCACTTCCATTTGTGACTGCTCTATTGTTTGGACATGACAGTTGCGCCCATCAATATACACCACGTCACACGTTTTCAACCGTTTAGACACGCGCTGAAAACAAATGACTAACACTAACCCTTCAAACACTATCTGTTGGTTGGTCTTCAGAGTCAGCTGGTCGCCTTTTAAGTGAGCAGCAACATTTTTTGCGCCAATCGTGCCTTGAATTTCGATGGACATTTACATCGAAAAAAAGTCGTTATTATAGTGACAAATCAAAGTCGTCAAAATGGATTTGCGATTTCCTCTAAAAGTACTATATATAAAAAAACCTACATACAAATGTTTCTTTTGCAGGTTGTCGGATATTTATTTTTGCTACTGGCGTCCATTTCGTCGTCAGTGTCGATGAATTTTCAAAAGTTGGCGGCCAATGAAATCGTGTTCGAAGACCCAAGGACAAAACAACACAAACGAACCACGCCTCTCAAAACATCCGTGTACAGACGACCCTTGTTCGTGGTCGCCATCTTTTTGTCGGCCGCCGCCTCGACGTTGGATTTTTTGGCTCTAACATGGTTGCCGCCCGCCACCATCGGCGTCTTCGGTTCCATGTCCATTATTATCAATCTTGCCGTGACCAGAGTGATTCTCTTTGAAAAACCAAATCCCAAAGAATGGGTGCCCATTGCCTATGTGGTCATTGGATGCATGCTCGCCATTTCCATGACGCCAGAAGACACTTCCGATATGACACCACCACAACTCCTAGAAAGACCTCAATCCTGCATTTACATCGTAGCGAACTGGATCGTCTTCATCTCGTGTTCTCTCCTATTGGAACACGTCAATCTGCCCACATGGCTTGAACAAATTGGATATCCGTTCATAGGAGGCGCCCTAGGAGCTCAAAACGTATGCATGGGCAAATATATGGCCTATGCTGTCGCAACCATGCAAGACGGACAGTTTACAGTGCGTACAGATGTCTTCAGTGCCACTCTGCTGTTATGTATTACATCCGTCGTCGTGCACATTGTCTGGCTAAACAAAGGCCTCGAAAAATACGAGGCATACTATTGCATTATCGTATACCAAACCGCTTGGTTCATGTTTACAACATTGTCAGGCATTGTTGTCTACGACAATATTGCACAGTTGGATACCTTTTCGACCAGTGTATTTGCGATTGGCGTTGCCACAGCGGCATATGGCGTGCAGCGGATTTCGAAAATACACGTTACACAAAACGAAGATTCACCTGATTCAAATTGCGACCACAGTCGGCCATAGTATTGCCCTGCACCAATTTGTACAATTCATGCGGATGCATGGAATTAGACACGCTGTCGTTCAATATCTCCGCTTCTTTGAGGGCACCAATCACAATCTCAGAACAGTACCAACGGGGAGCCATACCCAACCACGTGTAAGATGTTGGCGTCGGTTTGATTGGCGACCAATACATAAAATAACCCAAATGGTTAAATTTGTCCCCCTGGTGGTCCTGACAAAACGACATCATTGTATTGTATTGACCTTCAGAACACTCCATAGAACGGAAAAACCATTCCTTTCTAGAAAAACGTTTGCGTTCCAGATGCACAGAGCCAGAGTACACAATGGAACAGGCGAGGCCACAAACCGTGTCCTTCGTTTCTTGGCTATTCGGAGGGCAAAACAATAATTCCGCATGAATAAATGGAGCAGAACCGTCGTCAGTGGACGCTAAAGCGGCTGCCGCACGATTAAGCCACGACGCTTCAAGAATATCGGAATCGGAACGAACAAAGCATAACATAATTTTATGTGTCATTTTAAGATGTATTTTTATTTAGTACGTAACCTTTATACTTCACTTTTGTGTTTTTAATCGTAGTCCGATGATTCGGCCCAACCAAGCCCAGAGGACGAACCATGCTCTTTTGCGCTATCGGAATCAACAGCTGATGATTCTGCGAATTCCAGACCTGAAGATGTCTTCATACTCGCAATATCGTGGCCACTGTCCGTTTTAATCGCAGACGACTCGGCAATTTCCAAAGCACCAGAGTCATTGTGTTCCAACGCATCCAGACCTAAAGATGGCTTCATACTCCCAATATCATGGCCACTGTCCGTTTTAATCGCAGACGACTCGGCAATTTCCAAAGCACCAGAGTCATTGTGTTCCAAAGCACCCAGACCTAAAGATGGCTTCATACTCCCAATATCATGGTCACTGTCCGTTTCAATCGCAGACGACTCGGCAAATTCCAAAGCACCAGAGCCATTGTCTTCCAACGCAGATAATTCCTCATGCTCACTGTCCGTTTCAATCGCAGACGACTCGGCAAATTCCAAAGCACCAGAGTCATTGTGTTCCAACGCATCCAGACCTAAAGATGGCTTCATACTCCCAATATCATGGTCACTGTCCGTTTCAAACGCAGACGACTCGGCAAATTCCAAAGCACCAGAGTCATTGTGTTCCAACGCAGATGATTCGGCAAATTGCATCTCTTCCGTGTCGGATTCCTCCGCAAAGTTCAATTCATCCTCCGAAGACGCCCAATCATCGGTCATATTCGCTAACATTGCCGTCAACTCGCCAGCTGGGACAGCACCGTGTCCCAACTCGTTGTCTGGCGCAAGTCTACCTGATTGTCGTCGAACTGCTATTCTGTTAACTAATGAATTTTTTTCCAAAATCACAGGAACGTTGCTTTCGATGTCTTTAATGTCTTGAACAGTGATTAACGTTTTTCCGTCTTGCTGGTAGACTTTTGAACGTCCGTGCACTTTAATGACCTCCCCTTCTGTCGTTCCGGAATACCAACCATTTGTTGTCCTTTCGACGTTCTGCACTTGAACATAACCACCATCTTTCTTGAATACATAGGTTTTAAGTCTTTGTTCTTGTTCTTTGTTAGAATCAGAATTAGAATCAATGTCTGGCGCAAGTTGACGACTACCTGCTTGTCGTCTCCTTATTCTATCATCCAAATTTGTGTAGACCCTTTGTCCTTTTGGAGGTATTGTGGAGATAGACTTTTTGTCTTCTTTACTTATGTTTACACCGTTTGTGTTGTAGACATTTGTTTGTCCATGCGTTTGGACTATGTCGCCTCCTTCCGTTGTCTTTCCACTATAAAAACCATTTCCAGTCCTTGTGACGTCCACCACTTCTATTGGCCCTTCGTGTTGCCCTTCGTGTTTTTTTTTGGTACGGTTTTTGAATGTATACTTGCGAAATTGATAGGCTTTGTTGGCTTTAACATTTGTGTCAGAACCACCTGCCAAATCCAAGGGGGGGATGTCCACTTGTTCTTCTTCATCTTCTTCCATTGGTGCTTCTTCTTCTCGCCGGATGGCTGCAAGTCTTTTTTCTCGCCGGATGGCTGCAAGTCTTTCGGCTTCTTCTTCTTCTCGTCTTTTGGCTTCTTCTCGCTGGAGTCTTTCGGCTTCTTCTCGTCTTTTGGCTTCTTCTCGCTGGAGTCTTCCTGCAACTCTTTCTTCTTTTTGCTGGATGGCTCCAAGTCTTTCTTCTCGCTGGAGTCTTTCGGCTTCTTCTCGTCTTTCTCTTTCTTCTTGTCTTTGTCTTTCTTCTTTTTGCCGGATGGCTGCAAGTCTTTCGGCTTCTTCTTCTTCTCGTCTTTTGGCTTCTTCTCGCTGGAGTCTTTCGGCTTGTTCTTGTCTTTTGGCTTCTTCTCGCTGGAGTCTTCCTGCAACTCTTTCGTTGAATGCCAATATCAGTCTTTCTGCAACAACTCTTTCGTCTTTTTCTCGCTGGAGTGCTTTTCGCTGGAGTGCTTGTTCCTTGCGTCTTTCTTGTCTTTGTCTTGCGTCTTGTGAGAATGATACACCACCTTCTTTGGTTTCCACGAGTATTTTGTTTTCTTGTTTGGATTCCGGAACAGATCTATCTGGATTGCCAAGTCTAAGAACGACGCGGCGACCAGAACCAATGTCTTTGAGTTCGCGGCGCAGACCGGATGGATTCAAATAAATGGTCGGTTCACAGAATTCAATCATTTTGATGTAATCGTCGTCGTCCGCTTGGCCGTATTGGCACAAATCAATGATAGCTGCAACATCCATGCCCAAATGTTCGGGAAGACGAGCGACCCTGTCCTGAAACACCCTCATCGAAAAACGTGCATCGTCCATATTGAACATGGTCGTGATGCGAATGCGCGGCTCGGTGAGTCGTAAAATTCGTCCCGCTACCCCTTTGCAACGGGCAATGAATTCAGGGTCTTCGCGTCCAAAACGGTACTGTTGACGCTTAGCGGAAGACGCCTGCCGCTTGATGACGGTACCAATGTCGATGTCATTCGATATTAAATGGTCGTTGGCCTCGTCGTAATGAAGGCGCACTTTACCTTCCGTGAGATTGGGCCGTATTTCCATCTGGCCCGATTCGCCAATGCGGTCCCATGGTTGAAATTGACTGCAATATTCCCAGTGGTATTTGTCCACGTCGCGTGCGGCCGGATAGCGTATTGGTTGGATAATACCTCCCCTGAACATGATGTTAAGGGGTTTCATTTTGTTATCAGGCAGAATGTCTTTACTCTGTTTTAAACGTGTCAACTCGTCTTCTGTTTCTTTTTGCATTCTTTCAAGTCTTTTTACTCCGTTTTGATGTTCAGCACGCTCGTTAGGTTCCTTTGTTAGAGTAACAATAATTGCTTTTTCTTGTTTTATTGCCTCTGCTATTTCTACAAGGTCTTTTTTGGTCCGTTCTACAAGGTCTTTTTTGGCCCGTGACATCTGTGAACGAGACGCTGGACTAGTTGCTGAGAGAATCATATTTTGGTTGAAATTATCAATTTGCATTGGGGTATATATAGGGTCAAATAGTTCTCAATGTGGATGGTGTGCGGTACTCGCCAACGAACAAATATATATCGCGACAAGCCTAGGCCTCGATGGCAACGGTGTCTTGTGTATGTCTTGGGTAGTATTGTGCTCGTTATATTGGCTTGGTGCACGTTACGCGACACAACGCCGGTGCGTTTTGTGGAACCGACCTCTGAAGATTTCAATGCGCCGCCTGGAGAACATGTGACCAAATTGCAACTGGAGGATGTGTATTGGCGTAATGCCATGCGCTATGCCGGCAATCGTCTGGAAGAAATTTGTCAGACCAAGCAATACTCTGTTTTAACACATAAGAATATTCTTATGGACGACGCACGAATGAGGGAGTCTTATATTTATTTGTGCAATCCAATCTCAGACATTGTGTCCATTATCAATGCTCGAAAAGTAATTTCTGCTGCGGCCAAGGAAACCGTTTCCTGCATTGAAACGTACGGAAACGTCACGAAAACGATAGTCCGAAAGTACCCCTTTTCCTTAAAGTACATTGATGGCCAGTCCTTCGTTCAGAGAACCCGTGTCGTCCGAGATGAAATTGAGGCTTGTACTTGGTTGCATGCTCTCGATATTGTCGAGTCTGTTTGGGATTGACGTATAAAAGGGTTGTGTCTTACGGTAACCTCTGATGGACCACGGTGTATTTTTGAACAAAAAGGAGATTGGTCTAGCTGCCACATTTCTTCGCAAGACGCCGATGATGTACACGTGTCGGAACATTATTCATCATCATTTGTTTGGTAACGGTATTGTATTTTCACATCGTCGTGGACGCATAAAACCCGACCCCCACATGCAAGAAATCATGACAGATTACTGGCTCCCGTTTTGCAAACAGTTGCTGGATACAGTGTTGATAATGGGCATCGCAGTGGTGCGCGTCGTGACTCTGGACGATGGATTTCGAATCCCTGTTGTGCTAGAACCCAATTGTTGCCAAATTAAAATGTCGTACCAGTACGGATTGCGCGACTACGTTGCTCTGAACGACCAACAAGAAGAAATTCCAGATACGTTAGTCTTGGATTTGTTCGGATATTCTCCGACGTTGCACGGTGGCTTGACGTCTGTCGTATGTAATCTCATTCCACAAGTCCAGTACCTGAATATGCTCTTAGGAACTACTCTCACAATGGAGCGCAAACGTGCCGACCCAATCATTATGACCGAGGCAGTAGATACCAAGACGGACAACGTGGAAGGCGTCAACTACGATTACTATGCTGATGGCGACATGCAAGACACCTCTGACCAAAATAAATTTTTGCGCAATCGTTCCAATGTAGCGCAATTGGCACATCAACAAGCCATGTACGATGCGTTTTTTTCCGGCGGTCCGACACCGTCAACCGGCGCCGCGGTTCTTGACAATGTCGTGACGTTGCCCATCGGACAACGTGTGGTTAATACGCCGCATCAAACGGGGCGTGGTGATATTGTGGCCCAATACAAGATGTTTGAGGATACGGTATGTGGGGTAATGGGCGTGCCACGGTCACTCATAATGTCAGACACACCGCATAAATCTGATGCCGAAGGAACACATCAAACGTTTCAGAAAACCATCATGGCATGGAAAACACAAATTCAGCAGGCTTGTGAGCATATTTACAACATCATGTATGCGGAAGATATCAAAGATCAGTTGATGAACGCCATGGGTTCCAAGAAGCGTAAGAGAGACGCCACAGTGTCCGATGTATATGCCCTCAAGAAGCGGTTGCAGGTGGAAATAGTATTTCCACTCACGCCTTTTATGGGGCATGAGCAGTTGTATACACATTGGCAGAGAGGTGTGGTACCGTGGGACACATATGTTCAACACGCATGCGCGCAAGCATGTTTGCCGCATGAAACAATGCCCGAACCCACTGCAAGAGTAGCAAATGACGACGTAGAGGAAGAGGATCCCGAAGTAAAGGCAGAGGTATAAAACATTTTTTTAAATAAAAAAGAATTTATTTACTTTCATGATACATAGCATCGTAGGATGCCATAATTTTATAATCGATATGTGATATGTAATGTTGGGTGCCTTTGTTGGTGATGGCGACGTACAAGGCTCCATGACTTGGAACTCGGGCGGACTGTTCAGCTTTGACGCGCAATTCAGCAATTTTGTTTCCGTGGGCATCGGCAGAACTTGCAATTAATTTGTCTAATGTTGCTGCAGACAATTCCATGCATGTCGTATTGGAATGTACACCGGGTCTGTGAAAGTTGACTCTCAATGTGAGGTCGGCTGCCTTGAGTATTTCTGATATTTTTTCAATGGACATCGAGGTGCCGTATGTTTCTGTTGTCTGATAAAGTATGGTGCCAGCACTTTGCACTTTGCGTGTTTCATTGATTTCAAAAATGTCTTTGCCTTTTGAGCGTAGCATGGTGAGGGAAGAGGCTTGGTCGGCAACTCTATCCTTGTTGTAGTCGTTTGCACCAACAGGGCGCATTGTCGCTTCCAATATAATGTGATGGGAGAGCCTAGGTGCCATCGTTTCAACGGTTACTGGAGACGTATCTGGAGAACGAAACGCAAGTCGTGACATGTTTTTCTTAGTTGCTTTGAATCTTTATATACTGTCTTTTTATTTATTAAAAGTCCAACGCTGAAATCCCTGTTCCGTTCTTTAGTTTAGCATTCATAGGTGTGTGTGTGTCTTTGTGAGTCAAATGGTCAATATACATGCGGCTTGTCCCGTACTTTAGTTTAGCATTCATAGATATGTGTGTGTCTTTGTGAGTCAAATGGTCAATATACATGCGGCTTGTCCCGTACAACGTCGCCGCGCATGAAAATCCGATGGGATATAAAACAGAATCAAACCCCAAGTCTAGTAACGCATCTTGTTGGGTGCGAAGGATAATAACAATGTACATTCCCGCATAGGCTAGAATTAACATAGCACACCACAGTGACTTCGCCTTTTTTTGACTACAACACGGTGTCGTTTGACTTGTTGGTGTCGTTGTACTTGTTACAATAGGATGAATATTGGCAAGTGGTTCAAAATAGACTGACGACAATAAAATAATGACAATATGCCAAGATAACATGGAAAGAAAGATAGTCCGCCATTCTGAATCGTCCATATCGTCGGCCAAATCAAATAACATGGTAGATAAATACAACCAAAACACGCCCAGTACCATATCGTGCAACACCCATAGTGCATACACTTTGCGAAAACGCAAAATAAGCTCGTTGCCATTAATTTTTAAGTTGCCGTTTAACTTTAGTTTTGAATTTGCCGCACATTGGACCAGACAAACGAGCATTGGGATGCAAGAACATAACCACAAAACGGCGGCTGTGGCCCAAACGGCAGAAACAAGTGTATAGTGTCCGTCGATAAAACTGCGACGGTGTTGCCAAGATACGTCCGTCGCACACAATGCAGCGAGTCCGGCTATAATTTTAAATGCAACAGTGGTCCATCGCACCGAGGTGGGGTTTGCCCACAATTCGACCAGACAACAATCGGTCCTCGTCATGATGCTAATGGCACTGTCAAGAAATCCATTTTTGGCAATGCTGTTGGAGATGTCAATATACATCATGAGAAATATTGAGAGAAACACACCGCCGTAAAACATCAGAGGTGATATGGCCCACCATCCCCAAATAGCCAACGACAACGCACCGCTAAAAAGGAGATGCATTCTCGTAAAAAATCTATATTTAAATACGTCCACTTTTATAAATGTCCGAAAAGGTAAAAGGCTCGACACAATGGACCGCGTGCAAGGAGACAATGTTGTTTATGTCTAGACGAAAGAAACAATGGATTTTATCATGTGCGAAGGTTTGAAAACGACTGGAAAAAGGAATGTAAAAAATATTTAGTGTTTTCCTGATTTTAACATGATAGATACATCTAATAGGTGAAGCGCCAGCATAAACCCCGACAAACAGCCGATAAAGAAGAGAATGGTCAGTAGCAGTATAATGCGCATTTCGCCATGTGAATTGCACATGACCATGAGAGCTACTAATAAAATATAAATAGATATACCAATCGACGACAGTAAATTTTCGGCCATGAATACGTCGCTGAACGTCCCGTCCGATAAAACCAGGGCCAGAATGACACCTACTGCGAAAAAGCACATAATAACAAGCCAGTAAATTTTGGTGATAAAGCTTTGTAAATCGCGCAATTTCATGAGTTCGTAAATCGTATCAGTTTTCATTTTTCCACCTGATTCAATATCGGGTGCCAACATGTGGTCTGTTTCATTATTCTCGCTACTTGCCGCACGTCGTGACATATCTTTCGTATAAAAAAAATACTATATACACAAAATAATATTTATTTTATGGATTCAATGTTATTATGGTTATCTGTTTTGGCTGCGGTTTGTTCCACTACCGCTTCTTTGCCTCAATTGTTTAAAAAAGAAACCAAGTCGCTTTCTCATATTTCCTTGGGACTTCGTTTCACCGGCGCTGTCTTATGGTCAAGCTACGGGTTTTTGCGTGAAGAGTATGTGTTAATGGTCTGTTCCACCACAGCCGGAATTATTGAAACATTGTTGCTTTGCAAGATGTGTCGGTCATCGACAAACGATACTGTGCCATCTCCAACTGACGCTGCAGACTCCTAATTTCCTGTTGGCATTCAGACCCATGTTTTTCTAATTCATGTTTCTCACCCTTTGTTTTATAATAAGCGTGACGCAGGGTTTTCAAATGCTCTTTTAGCGTTTCATTTTCGTTCTTGGACTCCAAATACATGCCTCGGAGACGTGTCAGATGTGGCAACAAGAACGAAATAGCTTCTTCTGCCGTCGGAGTGGTGGCCCGAAGGCGTTTATGCAAGTGGTAAATCTCAGTATCAAAATCAGCACCTCGCTTTCGCGTCGGCGCCAAGGCAAACGATTCGGCTTCTGTCAGAAGCATCTGGCGTTTTCTAGACGTGTCCAACCATTCAACGCGACGTTTGAGAGGATTTGTACGTATGAGAGGAGTTGTGGGGACAATAACATTGCCATCACGGTGCCGCTTTGACATTGTGTGTTACTTCGATTGTTGTATTATATACTACTTTTAGAATATGTTTGTCGTATTCGAGTTGCTATTCAAAATATTCGAAGTTAGAAAATGGAATTTTCTATCGACCCGCGATGGCTTTTTAAAGCCGTTGGAAAAAATGCCAACTTTCACGTCAAGCCACAACTGTCGGTCTCAGATGGCCAACTCAAAGTCACTACGTTCAAAATGAAAGGCATCGGCATGCGATCCATTCGTACACAAGTTTCCTGCAACCAAAACTGCACCATTGAAGTACCACAGGCGCTACGAGGCTATCTACATCAACTTGCAGAGTGTACAGACATCCAACTTATTTTGACAGCTACGACTTTGCGTGTTTTGATAGAGAGACCGACATTTGGCATCGAATATCAAATACCAAATGTCAGTGTCCTCGAAGACCAGTGCATTGAATCGTCGCCCAAAGATGCCCAGCACAAAATTGGCACGATAGATTGGATGGCCATATGCCAAGCCATGCCGGCAAAGGGCTACATCACCTTCCAATGTCAGGCGAACAAGAAAATGATTACCTTTAAACACTCCAAAGGACGCTGGGGAGGTGCCATTGCCGCCTCGGAAAAATCCAAAGTCACCAGAACATTTCGAGCGGATAGTGGTGTCGCCAGGTTTTGCTTTCATGGCGAACTGCCCATAAAGCCATTTTGCACCCTTATATTTATGGAATGTGGCGTCCTCAAATGGATATGTGACAATATCACCATACACCTAGCACCTCAAGCCGAACCCTAGTTTTTCATCATTTGGCACCACCAATGTCCGACCCCAATTCGTATAACAGCGCAACTGACTTTTGTACACAATAACTGTTAAGTTCTGACGTCGTCAAAAGACCATCAATATCGTCATACGGTTGCACGGACCAATTTATGAATCGAATCGGAACGCCATATCATTGCATGTGTACCGCCATAATAAGTAGTATGCCAATAGCGAGGTGCAGTTTTGAAAATATCGGGCGTAACGTACGGAAAGTTCCAAGGAATGGTACCCCAGCAATCCAGACGAATAATATCCCAATCATGTGGTACTGCACGAACCGCATCAAGTACTAATGACATATTGACCTTCACGTCATCTTCCATGACCATTGTAATGCCTTCCGTTTCCATATGGTCCATAATGTACAAATTTGATATGCGCAATCCAATAACACTTGGAGGCAATGGTTTGGCCGGGTTAAGCGTTTGACACAACCCGTAGATGCACCAGGAATCGCAGAAATGCGAGCATAGGGCGTGTCCTGCCAAGAGAGCCACCACTCCATAAATTCGGCACGGTCTTGGCGCTTGTCTACATTGATGTAATAGATGCGGTCTATTTGTGTGATGACATCATTGTATTTATGGGACGTACCATACCCAAAATACATAACATAAAATTAAATAATACATTCCATTTTACACTATTAAACTTATACTTTATTCAAAACATCAAATATGATTTAGTAATATCTTGACTGAGCCTGACGTATCATCTCTTTTCTGAAATTTCCTTCTGGATAATTGACATCTTTATTGCCACAAAAAATGGCATGTATGGCGTCTAGTTTACGTTCCAGATAAGCAAATCTTTCAACGACTTGGACGTTAAATGGGGTTTGCAGGTGTTGCTTCAATAGTTCTTTGCCCTTCTGAACTACAGCGACATGTCTCTCATGGCGCGCTGCTTGCTCTTCTTTTTCAAGTTGACGTATGTCAGACATGATTGTTCATAAAACAAGGCTGATAAATACCGTGTTGCTCGCTTCAAATTTAGGATTGGCCGAGGTCTAAAAACAATTCCTCAAATTTCGACCCGCCGGCCGCCCCAAATCAAGATGCCTCGGACGCCCCAAATCAAGATGCCTCGATCGGCCAAGGCGAAAACTGTGTGATAACTTAAGAATAAAAAGGGCCGAAAGTTCTTTCGCGAATAGAAAAGTTCGCAGGAAAATCGCAGGAATACTGAATTTCTAAACTTTTAGGAATTGACAACCGAATTCTAAAATTTTAGGAATTGCTTCCCTGAATTCTAAAATTTTAGGAATTGACAAACTGAATTTCGAAACTTTTAGGAATTGACAAACTGAATTTCGAAACTTTTAGGAATTGACAACTGAATTCTAAAATTTTAGGAATTGCTTCCCTGATTTCTAAAATTTTAGGAATTGACAAACTGAATTTCGAAACTTTTAGGAATTGACAACTGAATTTCTAAAATTTTAGAAATTGCTTACTGATTTCTAAAATTTTAGGAATTGACAACCAAATTTCTAAAATTTTAGGAATTGCTACCTAATTTCTAAAATTTTAGGAATAGTGGTCCCATAACCCATGACTAAAATGTTACGAATCGACAATTTCGACCTATTTAATACTAGTATACTTGTATGAATAAAAATGGGAAAACAAATCAAAGGATATTATCTAGCTTTACTTGAATCAAACTCTAGTTTCCCATACTCTATACATGGATTATGGCCACAATATGACAAAGACCACTGGCCTAAGTGTTGTTCCAAAGAAAAATTTAATCTCAACAACTTAAAACAATTGGAACAACAATTGCATGCGGATTGGCATAGTTCGAGAGGTACAGACCAACATTTTTGGGAACACGAATGGAAGGTACATGGGACGTGTACGGGGATGACAGAATTTCAATATTTCGAAAAAGCTTTAGCATGTTTTAACAAAGTTAAACAGAAGGACAGACACTGGGTACAACGTTACCAAGTACAAAATGGTAGTTATATGATTCCTTTTGATTTAAATTGGCAAATAGGTCACTTAGATTTTTAAATATTTGATGGAAGTAGTTTTAGCATTCGTCGAACATTGCGACATCGATGTCATACCAAACAATTTTCAGGAGTATTGGTCCGAACTCTGGCAACCCCTCACACAACAATGTTTGAAGGTAGCCAAACACAACTTCATCTTGTGCAAAGCTTTCGAGGTGTTTCAAGCCAATATGGTTCGCCATCAGTCTCGTGCAGTGACAGACTGGTCGCAGGTTTTTATTGATGTGGAAGAAGAGCAAATCTTAAAAGCTTTGTGCAAACATGTCAAAGTACAAGAGAAAGACTTTATGGACTATGGGTTAAACCGACATCGATGCCGTTGTCTACACACAAAAATCACATATGTACCGAATAAGTGCACAGACACAGCAATAAGTGCACAGACGGAACCGGCAAAAGATGACCTTTAAACATTTAACAAATATATTTTTTTGACATTATTTGTGCCAAAACTCATATGGAGGTGCGTTTCCATATGTTGCTATATTTACTGGCTACGGACGGACAGTATAAATATGACAATATTTCAACAATATGTCAGTTCAGGCAGGGACACATCCTAGTTTCCATTTCCATGTGACTGAGGACAATGAACCAAGTTCTAAACACCGAGCGCATAAAAGACCACGAATTTTAGAAGTATTTGGTCATCGCGTGCCTGTTTTAATCTCCAATGTAAACACAAAATTAATTATGGATCAGGAGAACGACGACGGTTCTGGGAAATTTTTCAATCATCGCGTGCCTGCCTATGACAGAGACAGATTTCAATGGTCCATGTTGTACGAAACAAAAAACTTATTACTAATGTCGGATCCAGAAAAATATATTAAAATGTGGCCAAAAACAACGTTACCCAAACATAAAATACATGTCTTAGAAACATCGTTGTCTTTAGTCAGAAATGAACCGATGGTATTAGAGTCAATGCAAATTACATCTGATAATAAAGCAAGATTTAAGACTTTTGCGGTGCCCTCCAATAAATATTTCGGGACCAATATGTTAAACGGATATCATCTTCTACGACAGTCCTCAAATGAACAACATACCACCAATGATTACTTTGTTGACTGCAGATTTATAGCAAAGCGCAACCAACAAGGTATGTGGCAACAATTAGGGGATATTGAGATGGTATTTATTGTTTATTTAAAATCAATTGAAATCAATTTAAAGGATGTCATCGACAAAGCAGAATATGTTCGGCTTCAAAAACTAGAACATGTATTATTGTTTAAACAGATTGGTGAAACGGAACCATAAGTGTGACGATGTCAGCTACTATTGTACTTTGGTTTCTTACTGTACTTTGATAATACTTTGTAAAGTCAAGCGTTTAACCTATTTTTTCCATTTTCTTTAGTAGCTTCAATCTCTTTAGTTTCTTTTGTATGATTTTGAATTCTTCGTCAGGCATAAGCAACCTAAATCATCTCCCATTCTTTCTCCTTTTCTTTCAACTCTTCTTCCCACTTTTCTTTCAACTCTTGTTCAGTTCTGAACATCTCGTACTTTTCTTTCCAGCTATGAATTGGTCTAATAAAGCTTGAAAAAAAGAGCTTCATTTCTCCAACGTATGAAATCTTTAGCTTTATTAGCAGCAGATTGTCGCAGCCATATTTGGGGATCTTCTGGATGTAGAAACATATTGGCTGTTAATGAATTTCCATTAACCAATACTTTAGACCAGAATTGTATGGTGGGGGTTGGTTTTTGATAGTTGGTTTGTAACCAATCTATCAGATCTTTGGCGGAATTTAAACTGACTTCTTCCGGTATTGGGTTGACCAAACATCCAAAAGTTTCAGAGGGGTTACACCAATTAACTGCACCTATCTCAAGAATACGAGTTTCAAACCTTTTCTCGCCTTTGATCCGATGATCACATTTACCAGCAATTGTAGTTTCTAAATCAACACAAATTCCTTTAGGTAGTAACATTTATATCTTAGTACCTGGTTTAAATACGAATA
>Ga0206126_10000657_pt1 | contig 45515 bp, 32 predicted proteins | sample Helgoland_Spring_5_FD_148621 | JGI IMG/M metagenome (GOLD analysis project Ga0206126, IMG submission 148621) | Pelagic subsurface seawater microbial communities from Kabeltonne, Helgoland, North Sea - Helgoland_Spring_Bloom_20160412_1 | ecosystem: Environmental > Aquatic > Marine > Epipelagic ...
CTACTGCTGCCGCTATTTGTGAGCGCCAATTCGTCGAAGTTATCATTGCGCCATCGGTTTCACGTGAAGCAATTGACGTTGTTACTGCCAAGAAAAATGTTCGCTTGTTAGAATGCGGCCCATGGGGAAAATCTGTTGCGGACTACGATTTAAAACGCGTAAATGGCGGTTTACTTATTCAGGATCGTGACCTCGGTGTTATCACCGAAGCCGATTTGAAAATCGTTAGTAAGCGGCAGCCTACCGAAACAGAAATTCGCGATCTGTTATTTACTTGGAAAGTTGCAAAATTTGTTAAATCTAATGCCATTGTCTATGGCCACGATGGCCGCACTGTTGGCGTTGGCGCGGGTCAGATGAGTCGCATTAATTCAGCGCGAATTGCCGGTATTAAAGCAGAACATGCAGGGTTGAAAGTCGAAGGATCAGTGATGGCTTCGGACGCTTTCTTTCCATTCCGGGACGGAATCGATAATGCCGCTCAAGCCGGTATCCACTGCGTCATTCAGCCCGGCGGTTCTATCCGTGACGACGAAGTTATTGCTGCAGCCGATGAAGCCAATATGGCCATGGTGTTTACCAGCATGCGCCACTTCCGACACTAGAACTATAAAAGGCATTTGAGTCAAATGCCTTTTATCGGTTTATAACAGGTTTTATATGAATATTCTTATTATTGGATCCGGTGGTCGAGAGCATGCTCTCGCTTGGAAATCAGCGCAATCAGACCATGTTGACACGGTCTTTGTCGCCCCCGGCAATGCTGGCACCGCCACTGAGAGCAAATGCGCTAACGTCGCTATCGACACCATGGACTTCCTTGCCCTAGCAACCTTCGCAAAAGATAATAACGTCGGTCTGACCATTGTAGGGCCCGAAGCCCCTCTCGTTGAAGGCGTGGTTGACTATTTCGCAGAGCAGGGATTACGCTGTTTTGGACCGAATAAAGGCGCCGCGCAACTTGAAGGCTCTAAGGCGTTCACCAAAGATTTTCTTGCCCGTCACAATATCCCCAGTGCTGCTTACGAAACATTCACCGAGATTGAACCCGCCCTGCTTTATATCAAGTCACGAGGGGCACCCATTGTGATAAAGGCCGATGGTCTTGCCGCAGGTAAAGGCGTCATCGTTGCGCTAACTGAAACAGAGGCCGCGGATGCCGTTCGGGATATGCTCGCAGGCAATGCCTTTGGCGAAGCCGGACACCGTGTTGTTATTGAAGATTTTCTTGAGGGAGAAGAGGCCAGTTTCATTGTCATGGTCGACGGCAAAAATATTCTGCCTATGGCAACTAGCCAAGACCACAAACGCGCCGGCGATGGTGACGAAGGACCTAACACGGGCGGTATGGGTGCTTATTCACCCGCGCCAGTAGTAACTCCAGCTATTTATCAGCGCATTATGGACGAAGTCATTAAACCAACAGTTGCGGGCATGGCTGCAGAAGGAAACGACTACACTGGTTTTTTATATGCAGGTCTTATGATTAATCCTGCCGGAGAACCAAGAGTCATTGAATACAACTGCCGCTTTGGCGACCCTGAAACTCAACCTATTATGATGCGTCTGCGAGGTGACTTGATTACAATGTGTAACAGCGCGCTAGACGGTACGCTCGATGATACGGTCGTAGAGTGGGATCCCCGACCATCTATCGGTGTTGTTTTGGCCGCCGGCGGTTATCCTGGCGACTATGCCAAGGGTAACCTCATTTCGGGTCTCGATAAGTGTGATACGAGTGAAGCTAAAGTCTTTCATGCCGGCACTAAACTTGAGAACGGCCAAGTCGTTACCAGTGGCGGTCGAGTGTTATGCGCAACAGCGCTCGGCAACTCGGTGACAGAGGCCCAGCAAAAAGCCTATCAACAGGTTAATACCCTGAGTTGGGACAATATGTATTTTCGTAAGGACATCGGATACCGGGCAATCGCTCGCGAAAAATCGGAGTCCTAATTTTAATCTATCGACTAGCAACATTCATTGAGAGTTAGCCATGCAGCGCCGCTTGTCTTTTATCGATAAAATGATTGCAAACGCTGATCAAGCGTTACGAACATTGGTACCGTCTGCAGCTAATGCCACTCAATCCAGCCCCGCTGAAAATCAACACAGCGGAGAACTAGACGAGCAGCAACGCCTTCATATTGCGGGCCTTATGCGTATCAATCACACAGGGGAGGTTTGCGCCCAAGCCCTCTATCAAGGGCAGGCACTGACAGCAAAACTTCCACATATTCGTCAGGAAATGGAGCTGGCAGCGGAGGAAGAAATCGACCATTTAGTCTGGTGTGAACAGCGTATCAACGAGCTAGGCGGTCGCGCCAGTCTACTCAACCCGCTGTTCTACGCGGCGTCCTTTGCGATTGGTGCAACAGCGGGCTTTGTTGGTGACAAATGGAGTCTCGGGTTTGTTGCGGCAACAGAAGATCAAGTCTGTAAACATCTACAAGAGCATCTTGAACAGCTCCCGGAAGACGACGATAAAACGAGAGCTATACTGGAACGCATGCTTAAAGATGAGGAGATGCATGGTATTAGGGCGCTGGAAGCGGGAGGCCAGCAGTTTTCACCGGCGACCAAAAAAGTCATGACTGTAGCGTCAAAATTAATGACTAAGACGGCCTATCGGGTGTAGTTCCAGTGCAATGCTACAAGCGTTTCATGCCCGGTCAGAAGGAAATGCCATTACATCAGCTATGTTCTTTATTTGCATTGCTAACATGACTAGCCGATCGACACCTAAAGCGACGCCAGCACAACTGGGTAGGCCTTCATTCATTGCCGCCAGCAAATAGATGTCGACCTCTATTTGTTCGACGCCTAAAGCCAAACGCATACTCTGCTCACCTTGAAAGCGTTTTTCCTGTTCATCAGCATCTGTCAACTCAAAATAGCCGTTGGCAAGTTCAATACCGTGGACATAGAGTTCAAACCGCTGCGCAACCAAGATACCCTCATCGTTAATGACCGTTTTTGCCAAGGCAGACTGACTAGCGGGATAGTCATAAATGAAAACCGGAACATCGATACCCAACTGTGGCTCAATAATTTCTGTTAACAATATATTCAGCCAATCATCTTTTTGGGCGCTTTGCATTTGTACATCAATAGTGTTGCGTGCAAGGGCAGACAACTCGTCACAACTGATAGTGTGGGGATTAATATTCAAAAACTGCTGAAACATCTCGCCATAAGACATCCGTAAAAATGGACGATCACAAGACAGTAGCCCACCAACCAAACTTTCAATCTCCGTCATCAGCTGGAAATGATTGAAACCCGGGCGATACCACTCCAACAAGGTGAATTCAGGATTATGACGGCTGCCTTGCTCACCTTTTCGAAAGGCTTTGGTGATTTCGAATATCGGTCCGGAACCGGCCGCCAACAGTCGCTTCATCGCGTATTCTGGCGATGTCTGCAGATAAAACGCTCCCGACTTCCCCAGCGGATTATCACCCTTCAAGATTTCCATATAGGGGTCAGTCACTGAATGGCGGGCTAACAACGGTGTCTCTACTTCCAGCACCGCATGTTGGGAAAAAAACGATCGTATACACGCGATGACATTTGCACGTTCGCGCAATACAGTTATTGAAGCGGTTGGTTGCCAGTCGGAGTTTGTCATCAGGCGAGAAAGGCGGCCAGCAAGGAACCGGCCACAGCTATCATTAACCTTTTGCGCGACTGACGTAATCGCCGGAACGGGTGTCGATACGCAGTACTTCGCCAATATTGATGAACAACGGAACACGCACTACAGCACCCGTTTGCAAGGTAGCGGGTTTACTGCCACCTTGTGCTGTGTCACCTTTTAAGCCAGGATCTGTCTCAGTCACTTCCAATTCAACAAAATTGGGCACTGCGATTGACAACGGAGACCCATTATACAAAGTCACTTCACAGCGATCCTGTTCTTTTAGCCATTTGGCATCGTCACCCACGGCTGTTTTATCAGCCTGATGCTGCTCAAACGTCTCTGGCTCCATAAAGTACCAGAACTCACCGTCGTTATAGAGATATTCCATCTCCATGTCCATCACGTCGGCTCCTTCCAATGTCTCACCAGATTTTAGTGAGCGCTCCCAGATACGCCCGGTTTTTAAATTACGAAACTTTACCCGACTAAAAGCCTGACCTTTTCCTGGACGAACAAATTCATTCTCAACGATGGTGCAAGGATCACCTTCCACCATTAACTTGAGACCATTTTTAAATTCATTGGTAGAATAAGACGCCATTGTTATCCTCACATTAATCAATTAATCCGCTGAACGCAGAAAGGCGCCAATGATACCTCAAACCGAAGCAATCCGTCAGGCCGATACTGCCGATTCTAGTGATGTTAGTTGGCAGCACGCCCTTGCTAACGTAATTCGCGACCCAGAAGAGCTCTTCAACCTGCTGGAGCTAGACAAAAGTAAGCTTCCCGATGCGCTGCGTGGCTGCGATGATTTCCCTTTGCAAGTACCTCGAGCCTTTGTCGATAGGATGGTTAAGGGCGACTGGAGCGACCCTCTGCTACAACAAATATTACCACTCGGACAAGAATTAGACCTCCATCCTGGGTTTTCCAATGATCCATTGTTAGAACTGTCAGATAATCCCATACCCGGTTTGATTCACAAGTACCACGGTCGAGTGTTACTCATCGTCAGTGGTGGCTGCGCGATTAACTGTCGTTATTGTTTTAGACGCCATTTTCCCTACCAAGAGAACAACCCAAGTCAGCGGGAATGGCAACAGGCGTTAGATTATATCCGTCAAGATAACAGCATTAAGGAAGTTATTTTGAGCGGCGGCGACCCTTTGGCCGCAAACGACAACATGTTGAGAGACCTGACCGCTCGAATAGCGGACATCCCACACGTCGAAATACTCAGAGTGCATAGCCGCATGCCTGTTGTGATACCGCAACGCATCACCAGTCCCAGCATGAATTGGTTGACAAATACTCGCCTGACACCGGTCATGGTCATTCATAGTAATCACCCCAATGAAATAGATCACCATGTTATCGAGGCCTTACAAACACTCAAACGCGAGGGCGTTACATTACTTAATCAAACAGTGCTGCTGGCCGGAATTAATGACAACCCCGAAGCTCTGCTTGCACTGAGTAAACGCCTGTTTGCTGCTGGCGTTTTGCCTTACTACCTGCATATGTTGGATAAAGTGAGCGGCGCCGCCCATTTTGAGGTAACTGAAAGACGTGCGAAAGAATTGATCACCATCTTACGAAATCAACTTCCCGGCTATCTCATTCCCAAACTTGTCAGGGAGCAATCCGGCGAACTCTCTAAGATCCCCATCAATAATTGAACTGTGTATGGCGGTATCAATGCGCCCACTCTTTGCCACTTGATTCGCTATAACTGTTCTTACTCGACTAATTTCAATAATCTGTCTTATAATCATAGTGGTCAACGTCTCAATTCTTTGGCGCTTTTGTTATAGCCGGCGAGATGGGTGTTTATCACCACTTGTTGAAGCTATTTTTTAATCAATACATGATCATAAATAAGTATCATCCGATGAAAGAACTAGAGACCATAAGATTGACAGTTCCCGACCAGGAGCTTGATCAAAGCAGTTTCTTCGATAGCGGGGGCGCTGCCGTCAATGCCTGGGTTGCGAAACTCCCAATGACCAACGTCGGCGAAACAACTCGTATGCTGTTTCAAGCGCTAACCGAGTTAAACACAGTCAAGCTGCTGCCCTCAGTTCGGATGGCGATGCTCGACCAATTGCGAGTGCCCATTTATTACACCAGTAATGCGCTGAGCAAGCACTTTTTAAAGCAGCCCATATTATTGCCGCAAAAGTCACAAAAAGTAGCCGCTCTCACCTTTGAGATGCACCAGCTACTTGCGACCGGCTATCTTCTTGTCGCTACCCATTCAATTGCCTTGGCAAGCAGTGACAAACAGGAAGCCCATCCGCCGATAGCGTCGGCATTACATCGACTGATAACAGAACACAGCCGAAATATTCAACGACAACTTCAATTGTACCAACCCCTCGCCATTCATAGCTGGAGAGACCTTCACCAATTTTACTGGCTCGCCAGGCAACAGAATGTCCTCCAGCAAATAGTCGTTGACGCCGAATTTGGAGACTGTACCGTTGAGGAAAGTTATATCCGTATATTGTTGCTTGGGTGCAGTAAACCCAATCAATTACGCCAAGACGATCTAGAGCGGTTCTTCAAGCCAGCAGCCGCCTGGGCTGCTTACTGCACTCTTGAATTCGACGACCACGAGAGTTTGTTTCTGGTTAATTTACTGGACGACAAACCAGCCATTTATCGCAAACTGCAGGGATCACATGTTGACCCTCAATCGATGGGACTGAACACCAAGAAACTCAGCGAGCATCTATCTCTAGTCAGAAAAAATTCCGACTTAGAAACCCTCAATATCACTATCGACAATTGTTTAATTTCCAACGATCTCCTCAGCCATTTAACGATGGCCTGGAGTCTGACGGCAGATCGTTCATCGATACGCACTGTCACCACTGGCGAACTTGAGATATGTGTTGGCTTAAGTGCCACTCACCATTTTTTATTAGGTGGAGCCAGCTTCGAGTCACTGGTTCACGAACCTGGGGATACATCCTTTTTGTTAGAGAACAACAATCCGTTTATGAATGCTAGACCCAATCCGTCCCGGGAAAAAGATGTCTGGGATAGTCCCTTTAAATCGAATTTGAGCAATAGCGACCCGGCGCTCCAATCTATTGATTACCAGGTTCGTAATAACAAGCAAACCGCCAACACAGCTGTCGATAAACACGACAGCTATTCCGTAACCATCGTCAACTCAAGCGATGACGGTTATGGTTTAACGGCTCCCGATGACACTGGTGTTCCTCTGAAGGCGGGGGAAATCATAGGTATTAAAAAAGCAGCCTGGGATAATTGGTCCACTGCAGTGATCCGCTGGGTTAGCCATCGTCGTGATGATCAATCACAACTAGGAATTGAACTAATCAGCGATAATGCGTCCCCATATGGGGCTCAAATCATGGCAAAGAAAGGCGATCGGAACGAATATTTACGCGTTATTTTATTGCCCGAGATAGCAACAATTAATCAGCAAAAAACTCTTTTAACGGCTAAGTTTCCGTTCAAAACTGGGCAAAAACTAACATTAAACCAATACGGAAAGCGGCAACAAATTAAACTCGGGAAAAAATTGAACACAACAGGCTCATATAATCAATTTGAGATCCGAGAAGTCGCTATACTTTCCCACCCGACTGAAAAAAACGGCCCAAAAGATGACGAGTTTGATTCGCTATGGAATAAACTTTAATCATCAGTTAATTTTATGGCAGCGATAATTTACTGCCAAATAAGTCAATCGAGAAGATAGCTTATCAACGTCGCGATCTTTTAGTGATTGAAATTATCGTTAGCTTTTAAACCCGTGAAAGCGTTGACGAAAGTGTTTCTTTTAGGCGCAGCTATCAAGCTGCTCTATCATTATCTCAGTGAGGCTTAATCGGTATTTATGGCAAAAAAAAGTACCATCAAGTTATTGTTAATCAATGAATCTGAAAACGAGAGCGAACGCTTAATCAGTTTGTTCCGCGATGCCGGAAGAGTTGCTCGTGCCACACGAGCACAGTCCGCTGAAGAACTGTTTCATATGCTCGAACAAGAAAGCTGGGATTTATTAATTGCTAACGATAAACACCCCGAGATCGTTGTTGACCAGTGCCTCGAATTGTTAAGAAAAAATCATACCGTCATTCCATCCATCGTTATCCGCGATGGCGATGCCAATGCGGCCCTCGATGCCGGTGCCTGTGATGTTATTACCAGTGATGACGATAAACGTCTGATCTATGCCGCGCTGCGTGAATTGCGCAGTTTCGATGATCGTCGCCAACTCATGTCCACAAAAGAAAAACTGAGCAATGCGATAAAACGGTGTGACCTGTTAATGGCAGAGTCACCAGAAGCCCTTGCTTATGCTGCAGATGGCATGCTGATTAGTTCCAATGATCTGTTCTGCACCCATTTCGGTTACGCCAATCCCGATGAGCTCGACTGCACTCCCGTCATTGATCTGATAGCTCCCTCCGACACTAGCCAGTTTAAACAAGTGTTAAAGACCCTGGAAAATAGCACTGAAAGCGCTGTGGATTTCGAATTTATTGGGCAAAAACAAAATGGAAAAACTTTTACCGCAATAATGCATCTGAGCGATTCAGTGTTTGATGACGAACCTTGCATCCAGCTAACTATCAGCGACAGCAAAAAGCAAAAAACCAGTGCAACATCGGGTACTGGGCCTTTGTTGGGCTCAGGGTCTAAGCCGTCAATTGCATCATTAGCAAGCCATCATGAAGAGCTTTCAACAAAGCTAACACAGTTTATTGCTCAAGCAGATGACGGCTTACCCTGCTCGGCCCTCGCCTTTATCAGTATTGATGGAATAGGCGATATTAGACACCGCGTCGGCATCACTCAGGCGGGCTATATTCTGGCAAGTGCGACCGAATTTATTCGTGAGAAGCTCCTCCCTGTCAATGCCTACTTAACTCAATATTGTGACGGCGGTTTGATAGCCTTGCTAGAGGGGGCCGGGGTCGACAGCATACTAAAACTAATGGAACAACTTTGCGCTGACCTAGAGAAGCATATTATTGAAGTAGATGGCCAGTCTATTCAGTGTACCGCAAGTATTGGAATGGTTGTTATTAGTGGTAAACAATCCGTCAACTCAACTAAATTGATTGATGGCGCTTTTTCAGCCTGCGAAATCATTAGGCAGGACGGCGGTAGTGGCGTCATGCAATTTATTATCAAAAAAGAAAAACAATCACTGGGCAATGCCGCTAGTGATCAAGAACTGGATCAGTTTCTTGAAGAAGCCTTGAGCGATAAGCTATTCTCCCTGTCATATCAACCAATCGTCAGTTTGCGTGGCACTAGCGGCGAGCATTACGAAGTCAGAACAACGATGATCGACGACGACGGAGGTACTTTGGACACCAGCCAGTTTTCAGACAACCTCCGATTTTCTACCATCAATACTCGACTAGACCGCTGGGTAATTTTAGCAGCCACCGAAAAATTGGCGTTTCAAATAGAGCAAGAGCAAGATGTTCGCTTGTTTATTAATCTCTCGGCAAGCTCACTACAGGACGAGAGCCTGATGCCTTGGTTAGACGTGGTGATAAAAGATGGTGGCGTACCACCCGCTGCACTCATATTTCAATTTTCGGCCTCGGACATATCCGACTATTTAAAACCAGCTATTAACTTTTTAGCATTTGCTCGCAAATTGGGCTGTAAAATATCGATAGCGGAATTTGGTCAGGCCACTGACCCATTCAAAGTTCTGAAGCATATACAGACAGACTACGCAAAAATTTCCGAGAGCTTTACTGAGCAACTACAACCCGGTGGGGATGCCCAGATATTGAAAGCCATGGTTAGTAGCATTGGCGAAAATAATATTCAAGCTGTTATCGGTAACGTTAAAAATGCAGCGGCTCTGGCTAAACTTTGGCAACTTGGCGTCGATTATATTCAGGGAGGTTATCTAGCGGACCCATCGAACGCAATGGATTATGAATTTACTGACATAGCCTAATGACGGTTAACGCTCAGATTCTGATGAGTAGCGATCGCTTATGCCTAACAAATATAATATACCGTCTAGCCCAAGTGTTGATATTGATTGTTTGGCAGATTTTTTTACAATGGGTTTGGCTCGAAAAGCGATTCCAAGACCCGCAATACTAAGCATCGGTAGATCATTTGCACCATCGCCAACGGCGATCGATTGTTCTAGTGATATATTTTCTTTACGGGCAATGTCTTGCAGTAATTCTGCTTTTCTTTTCCCATCAACGACAGTGCCGGTTACATTACCCGTAACTTTCCCGTCTACAATTTCTAACTCGTTGGCATAAACATAATCGATCTTCAATTTTTCCTGCAAGTATTTACCGAAATAATTAAAACCTCCACTCAGAATTGCTGTTTTGTATCCTAGTCGTTTCAATGTTGAAACTAACTTTTCAGCGCCTTCAGTAATCGGCAAGTTTCTGGCAGTTTCTTCTAAAATAGATTCATCTAAACCTTTTAATAAGGCGACTCTGGCACAAAAACTAGCGGTAAAATCAAGCTCACCAGACATTGCCCTTTCAGTAATCTTTGACACTTCCTCGCCTACACCGGCCGCAATTGCTAGCTCATCAATCACTTCTGCTTCTATTAGTGTGGAATCCATGTCAAAGACAACGAGCCGACGATTGCGGCGGAACATATTATCTTCTTGAAAGGCAATATCAATATCGAATCGACTCGATAATTCCATTAACTCACTGCGAAAAAGTGCGCTACTGGCTACGGAGCCACGGACGGAAAATTCAACGCAGGCCTTAGTTTGGTCATGGACCCCATCCAACGGAACTCGGCCCGACAAGCGGTCAATACGGTCGATATTCAAATTATTATGCGCAACGACTGCGGTTACCGCTGACAAGTGCTCTGCCGTTATCATTCTTGCCAGCAACGTTACAATATGACGCGGCTTACCTTGACCCATCACCCATTGACCATAACTCTGTTCATTGATCGGTGAAAAACGCACGGTCAAACCAAGTTCGTGGGTTCGAAACAGAATATCTTTTAACAGTGGTGATGACTCAGCACTCGCCGGTATCTCAACCAGAAGACCTAGGGACAATGTATCGTGAATAACGGCTTGTCCAATATCGAGAATATTGACCTCGTAACCTGCCAGTATTTCGGTCACTGAAGACGTTAGCCCCGGCTTATCATCGCCGGCAATGTTAATCAGTATAATTTCTTTCACAAAACGAGCCTTATTGGGTCAGGGGAACAATATTCTAAAGAGTGCTATTGTACCGGCAGTGTCGGATAGCACCAAATTTACTCGGCCAAACAGCCCTCATCGTCTATACTCGGTGATTCAGTACTCATGCATTTATCCGTTTTTTACATTCTCGCTCGTTCAAAATAGACTGTTCATGCTCAAAGACCAACTTACTACAAAATTTCTGCAACTTTCGATCCCGCAAAAAGCCTCGCTCTTATGCGCTATGTGCTGTTTTTCAGTAGCACTCTGCGTCGTTGCCGCAAGCCATATCAGTGACAAACAGCTTATTCAAATCAGTGGTCAACTTTACGGTGAGAGTCTCACTCGTCAACTCGCTCGGGATGCCAGCAAGCCACTGGTACAGGGCGATAAACTCAGTCTGCAATCACTGCTTAATAAACTGGTGGAGAGTCCAATCGTTACCAGAGGCTCAATCTACGATCTCGAGAATAATTTGATCGCAGACGCTGGAAATATTCGGAGAAAAGCACAGTCCATATCAGCTTCGATAACTTTTCAGGACAGTATAGCCGGGTATGCTGTTATGACTCTGGATGCAACACTCCTGTTACAACAAGTGAACAGAGCAAGCTGGCAACTTATTTCGCTTGTGTTTGTATTGTCCGGCCTCTCTTTTTTCCTCTGTCTTATTCCCGCAAGATATCTCAGTACAGCATTGAAAGACCTGGCTGCGATTGCTGGTATCCCGCCAAATCAGCGCAACATCAATAGTCATATTGGTTATCGAGGAGAAGATGAACTCCAGCAATTAGCTGATCAAATACTCTCTGCAGCGCCGGCAGCGCAAGATAGTGACCAACACGATTTTGCTGAAGCTGTGTTGGTAATCGAACTGAAGAATCTCTCTGAGCTGAGGCAGCGATTAAACCATCAGGAAATAGAGTTGCTGATGTCGACAACAAACCAGCAACTGACGATGATCAGCAAATTGTACGATGGCAGGCTGTCGATACATCGGAGCAACGGCTTTTGCATAACATTTAGTCGAGAAAACGGCGACGGCGATTTTCCATTTCGCACCGTTTGCTCAGGTTTGTTAGTGTTACGGTGGTTACGACTATCCTTGTTGGATGTTTGCGGAGGTATCGCTTTCACCAGTCGCTCTCTGCCAATCAATCCTACTGAGCGACTTTTTTTTCGACAGGCACTGATTGAACGCGCTATCGCCAATGCTGGCGCCGCTGATAATCAGTTAGTCGCTGAAGACAATCTCTATCAGCATGCCAGCGTGAAAGGGCGAGTAGCAAAGAAACAACTTTTAGAGGCCGGCGGCGCCCAACCTGCTCGGCTCATTATCGACCAAGTAAACGCGCCATATAGCGAGCTGCTAGCTCGCCAATTTGATACGCTTTGCCGCCAATTTAGCGTTCAATAACCTCGACCATATCAACTTTCTGAAACCCTCTGGGTAGTTTATGTCCGCGACGGCCGCGTTCTCCCATATAATGATCAAGTTCACTAAACTTCATATTCACATAGCGTTTTCCTGCATGAACTCGCAGTGTGTCACGCTCATTAATAATGGCCACTGCAACAACAAACTCCTCGCGGGCCTGCAGGCGGGATGGGGGAATGCCAATAATTTTATTCCCTTTACCTCTGGACATTGTCGGCAATTCGGTAAGAGGAAAGATTAACATCCGCCCTTCATTGCTCACAGCCGCTACATACCGCAGTTCAGTTTCCGTTCCAGCAACCATTCCAGGCTGCAATACTCTCGCCCCTTTGGGCAAGCTTAGTGCAGCCTTTCCCGCCTTATTTTTAGTTTGCAAATCCGAAAATTTAACGACAAATCCATAACCGGCATCGGAAGCGAGCAAATATAAATCATCCGCCCGGCCCATCATTAGACCTTCAAAACTTGCACCGGATGGCGAATTGATGCGACCGGTTAACGGCTCTCCCTGGCCGCGAGCAGATGGCAAACTATGTGCAGCGACGGTATAGGCCTTGCCCGTAGAATCCAATATTACTACCGACTGATTAGACTTACCTTTAGCGGCCAGATGAAAACTATCCCCCGACTTATAACTGAGGCTCTGTGGGTCTATATCATGACCTTTTGCAGATCGTACCCAGCCTTTCTCCGACAACACAACGGTCACTGGTTCAGTGGTCATCAGCTCTTCTTCGGTAAATGCTTTTGCTTCACCTCGACTCGCGATTGGAGATCGGCGATCATCACCATACTCTTCGGCTACTTCCAGTAATTCTTTTTTTACCAGCGTCTTCAGACGACGTGCAGAAGCTAATATTTGTTCAAGGTTTTCTTTTTCTTTTTCCAGATCTTCCTCTTCACTACGGATTTTAACCTCTTCCAATCGCGCCAACTGTCGCAACTTGGTTTCCATAATATATTCGGCTTGCATTTCTACAAGATCAAAGCGCTCTATCAAAACAGGTTTGGGATATTCTTCCTCTCGAATAATACGAATGACTTCGTCAACATTGAGGTAAACAATCATCAAAGCCGCCAGTCGCATCAATCGCTCCTCTACTTTCTGGAGGCGATGCTGTAAACGTCTTCGCACGGTATCTGAACGGAACTGCAGCCACTCCGTCAGTATCTTGTCCAATGACTTAACCTCGGGGCCACCATCAATACCAATCATGTTGAGATTTACGCGATAGGTGCGCTCTAGATCGGTAGAAGCGAATAGGTGATTCATCATCGGTTCGATATCGACCCGATTCGATTTGGGTATGATGACTAGCCTGGTGGGATTTTCATGGTCTGATTCATCGCGTAAATCCGCTACCATCGGTAATTTTTTAGCATGGATCTGCTGCGCTATTTGCTCCAGTATTTTTGACCCTGACACTTGGTGGGGCAGTGCTGTCACCACAACATCGCTACCCTCTTTTTGCCAAACAGCTCGCATGCGAATACTGCCTTTACCGGTCTTATACATATTACGCATGTCATCAATCGGCGTAATTATCTCCGCATCAGTCGGATAGTCGGGTCCCTGTATATGTTCACATAACTGGTCTATCGTCGTCGTCGGCTCTTCTAACAATCGAATGCACGCACTGACCACTTCCCGCAAGTTATGTGGGGGAATATCAGTAGCCATACCAACAGCGATGCCGGTGGTACCATTGAGCAAAACGTTGGGAACGCGTGCCGGCAAAACTTTCGGCTCATCCATAGTGCCATCAAAATTTGCCTGCCAGGCAACAGTACCCTGCCCGAGCTCAGCCAGCAGTAGGTCGGAAAAAGCAGCTAGTTTTGATTCGGTATACCGCATCGCGGCAAATGATTTAGGATCATCACTGGCCCCCCAGTTGCCCTGACCGTCGACCAGCGGATAACGATAGGAAAAATTCTGAGCCATCAACACCATGGCTTCATAGACTGAACTATCGCCATGGGGATGATATTTACCAATAACATCACCGACCGTGCGCGCTGATTTTTTGTATTTGGCACCAGCCTTGAGGCCTAGTTCGCTCATCGCATACACGATACGCCGCTGCACCGGTTTCAAACCATCAGAGATATTCGGCAAGGCCCGGTCTAAAATGACATACATGGAATAATCCAGGTACGCCTTTTCAGTATAGTGTTTCAGGGAGACTTGTTCGACGCCGTCAGCAGCGATATGAAACTGGTCTGACATAGATTTTTCCACTTGTTGAAGAGACTATAAACAGGGATGAATTATCCCTTATAAGTCAGCTGGCTACCAGCACCCCAACACGCTAAATCACAGCATTGACAGGGTTAATGACACTGCATTTTCAGCGTCAACTCGGTAGTTTGGCCGGCATAAAAAAACGCCAGCGCTTCAACCGATAGACGGCATGAGCCCGTCTACAGGGTCTGGACTTTGCGCTTGCCACATCGACCGCACTCAGAAACCGTCACAAGCTTGCCCTGCTTTACGTCGAATCTCTGCGCAGTGACAATCATCCACTTATGATGCCCTTGCCGGCATAAAGTATGACCGCGCCTATCACGAGTTACGGCGGGCTTTTTGAAAGGTAATATGTCAGCCAAAGAGATGCCTATTTGAACTCCCATGTTCTTCAGTGACTATTAGCGCACGGCATAATCCCTGGCGTCAAGTTGTCGACTCACTACAAAGTAAGTAATATTGCGACCGAAAGATGTCTCAAGCTTATCAAACGATTAAGCTAAACCTTCATTGACACGGTCTTATTATGAAAATTAGCTCTAAATCCGTTGTGGCTTTTCACTACACTTTGTTTAATGAGACGGGTGACGAAGTAGAGAGTAGTCGCGATAGCGAACCATCCCTATGTTTAATAGGTGCAGGCAACATTCTTCCCGGGCTCGAGCAGGCCATAATGACCAAACAAGCCGGCGACAAGGTCGACGTTACACTGGAACCACGCTTGGCATACGGCGTATTGCAGGCCGATAAAAAAGACCGCGTATCCGCCAAATATCTAAAGCATGAGGGTAAACTTCATCCGGGTAAAGTTGTTAGCATCAATACCAAACAAGGTGCTCAGACCGCCACCGTGGTTAAAGTTGGCAAGTTCAGCGTAGATATTGACCTCAACCACCCCCTTGCCGGGCAAACGGTAACATTTGCCATCGAAATTGATAACGTGCGCGCCGCCACTCAGGAAGAAATAAGTCACGGCCACGCCCATGGCGCTGGCGGCCATCAGCACTAGTCAATCTTGTAAGGGCCTTGCCCAAACAGCAATGATGCCCGATCGATTTTCGCGACTGACGATCATGAACACTTGGCTGCACCACGATAGTTATCGCTATTCAGAGGGCGTTAGAAAGTGGAATAGTCAATGGCATGAGAACAGTCTATAAGCCCAGAACAGAAACGCAGGGGAGCGGCCGCACCACCTATGGCATAAGGACTCTGCTACTTTATTTTACCCTCAAAAGGCAGTACTCTGTCTGATGGAGTCCAGCTCTGACTCCGCTTGACACTTAATACATTAAATCACCGGCGAGAAACAAATGCTTACATTAATAAGACTCGTATTACTCACCACACTAACACTAACGATAGCGGCTTGCGGCCAGTCGGAAACAGGTGCTGAAGTAGCCCCTGTGATTGAAAAATCCGCCGATGCGTCTGTAACAGCCGCTAAAATTATTAAAGCGGAGTCCTCCGGCTGGCTATCTCACGGACGAACTTATTCAGAACAAAGGCATTCGCCCTTAACCGGCGTTAATACAAAAAATGTCGCGGAGCTAGGTGTACTTTGGTCTTATGATCTCGGTACTAGTCGCGGCATTGAAACTACGCCGATTGTCCATAATGGCGTCATGTATGTCACGTCAACATGGAATATTGTTCACGCACTGGACGCAAAAACCGGCCTTAAATTGTGGACCTTTGACCCTGTAGTCGATAAAACCCAAGCGTCTAAAGCCTGTTGCGATGTCGTCAACAGAGGCGTCGCTCTCTGGGGCGACTCAGTATTTACCGCAACAATTGACGGTCGACTGATTTCCCTAAACGCTACGACCGGCGACACAAACTGGGATATCAACACTATCGACAAAACCAAATCCTATACCATTACCGGCGCACCGAGAATCATCAACGGTATGGTCATCATCGGCAACGGCGGTGCCGAGCTCGGTGTGCGGGGCTATATCAGCGCCTACGATGCAGAAACTGGAGAGCAGATCTGGCGCTTTTATACCGTACCCGGCAACCCGGCCGATGGCTTTGAAAATAAAACCATGGAAATGGCTGCCAAAACTTGGAATGGCGAATATTGGGCCGCTGGTGGCGGAGGTACTGCATGGGATTCAATGGCCTATGATCCTGAGTTAGATTTGCTCTATGTTGGCGTCGGTAATGGCTCACCGTGGAATCAAAGTATTCGCAGCCCTGGCGGTGGTGACAATCTGTTTCTATCATCAATAGTAGCGGTGCGGCCAGCTACCGGCGAATATGTTTGGCACTACCAAACTACGCCGGGAGAAACCTGGGATTATACCGCCACCCAGCACATGATCTTGGCAGAGCTAAATATTGATGGCATCGAACGAAAAGTCATCATGCAAGCGCCTAAAAATGGTTTCTTCTATGTCATTGACCGCGAGACCGGAGAATTTATATCGGCAGATAATTTTGTTCCCGTTACATGGGCTACGCATATCGATCAGGAAACAGGCAGGCCCGTAGAGACCAAAGAAGCTCGTTATTCCGGCAAAACAGCAGGGCTTCAATTACCTGGACCTTTGGGCGCACATAACTGGCATCCCATGTCATTTAGCCCCGATACAGGACTGGTCTATATTCCTGCGCAAGAAGCGCCGTGGGTTTACGGTGATGATCAAAATTATTCCTACAAAGAGGGTGCTTGGAATACCGGGACCGACATGAAATTAGCGGTGCTCCCTACCGATTTGGCGACCTTTAAAGTACTGAAATCGATGCTCAAAGGCCGTCTCATTGCGTGGGACCCGGTGACGCAAAAGCAAAAGTGGTCGTTTGAGCATGGCGGCCCCTGGAATGGGGGTGTTTTATCCACATCAGGGGGGCTGGTTTTTCAAGGTACTTCAGACGCACACTTTGGCGCCTATGATGCCAACACCGGGGACCAATTATGGAAATATTTTACGCAGACAGGTGTAGCAGCCGCCCCCATAACCTATCAAATTGACGGCGAACAATATGTTGCCGTTGCCTCTGGCTGGGGCGGATCGTTTGTTCTCGGCTTTGGCGGTGTTTTGCCGACCGGCAGTAAAGCAAAAGTCGGGCGAGTCATGGTCTTTAAACTCGGTGCAACCGGAGAGCTTCCGACAGTTATCGACGAAGATTTTGTCGCCCCAGTGCTTCCGGAGCTGCTCGATGTCTCCGAAGAGGTCATTGCTAAAGGCTCATCGGCCTACGCCAATGCCTGCGTTACCTGTCACGGTGACCAGGCATTTTCGTCAGGACTGATACCTAACTTGCGTTACTCCGCTATCACGAAAAATGCCGACCTATGGCAGGAGGTTATTCGTGAGGGCATGTTTGCAGAGCGGGGAATGCCCAATTTTGGCACAATCCTGGACGCTGAAACTACTGAGGCAATTCGAGCTTTTGTTATATCCGAAGCCAATAGCGTTCGTGATGCTAACTTCTATAACTCGGTTGAATAACCCGTAGTGTCAAAAAAAGGCCTAGGGACAACCCCTAGGCCTTTTTTTTCGTCTCAATACTATGGATTATTTTCGGGCTCCCCATGATCGCTTGAGTCTGCTAGCCCATCATCGCAGCGCTAGAAATTCAATGCTCAGTATTGCTGCCTCCCAATAAGCCCTCAAGCTAGACCACGTTTTGGCCCAATCACTCCCGGGCTTCAAGCATAAAAGTAACCGGACCATCGTTTATCAGACTAACTTTCATATCCGCAGCAAACTTTCCACTGGCTAAGTCGATATCCCTAGAGCAAATTCTGTCGAGAAAATTGTCGTAAAGTTCATTAGCCAAGGCGGGCGATGCTGCGCTGGAAAACCCCGGACGCAGGCCTTTTCCGGTATCTGCTGCTAAGGTAAACTGCGAAACAACCAATACACTGCCACTAATATCCGTGACGCTAAGATTCATTTTTCCATCGTCGTCAGAAAATACTCGATAGGCGAGTAAACGATCAGCCAGCCGATTGGCGATGGCGACCGAATCGTCACGCTCAACACCTAACAGGACTAATAGACCTTGTCCGATTTCTGCAATGACCTCGCCATCAACCGCAACACTTGCCTCCGTGACTCGCTGAATCAACGCTTTCAAAATCGATTGGCCATATCGTCAGTCGCACGAACTAAGGCGTCAATAATGCCAATTTCTGACGAGGCGTGCCCCGCATCACGAATAATATTTAGCTGACTATCTGGCCACACATCATGAAGCGATAACGCATTGTCCAGTGTGCAAATCATATCGTAGCGTCCATGAACGATAACTCCGGGAATACCTGACAACTTGGCCGCATTAGCAACAATTTGATTTGCCTCCAGAAAACCTCGATTAACAAAGTAATGCGCTTCGATTCTTGCCAGCGCCAGCGCCAGCTTTGGCTCGCTAAAATGCCCGACGACTTCGGGATTTGGTTGCAGCGTCGCACAGCGTCCCTCCCATAATGCCCACGACTTTGCCGCCGCCATACGAACCAACTCATTATCGCCCGTCAATAGATCGTAATACGAGCCAATCATGTCATCCCGACGATCGGTCGCGACCGGCCTTATGTAATCTTTCCAGTAATCTGGGAATATTTGACTGGCACCCTGCTGATACAACCATTGCAGGTCTTGATCTCGACAAAGAAATACGCCGCGTAAAATCAGTGCCTTCACTCGCTCCGGATATGCCTGCGCATAAACCAGACTTAAGGTTGTACCCCACGAACCACCAAATAACATCCACTGCTCTATACCCAAGTGCTGTCGAATAAACTCAATATCATCAACTAGAGCCTGAGTGTTGTTCGCTGACAGTTCTGCATGCGGCGTCGATTGCCCCGCACCACGCTGATCAAACAAAATAATGCGATAGCGGTTCGGATCAAAGAAACGGCGACTGCGACTATCACATCCGCCACCGGGACCCCCGTGTACAAACAACACGGGAATACCCTCTGGACTGCCACTCTCTTCCACGTACAGTTCATGCGGAGATTGCACCATTAAACGATGCGTAGCATGGGCCTTTATCTCCGGATATAGCGTTTTCATTGTACAATCTCGCGCAAAAAAAAATTGAAAAGTTATTAGCCAATAATACTTTGAATAAAAGTCGCTAAAATTAACACCGGACAGAAAAACTTGACGTATCCGGGCCAGATTTTCCAGAACAGAGTACTTTCGATATCACCGTGACCTTTTTTAATTTCTTTCAACACATTATCGCGATGCCAAATCCAACCAACAAAGACACAGAGCATCACACCCAGTAATGGCTGGCTATATACTGTAGTCAAATCGATCACCAAGCCAAACAACGCTTCAAAATTCATCAGGATTACGGTCGAAATCACGAAGATGGTGAGACCTATTATCGCTGTCGCGAGTCCGCGACTGGCTCCACTTTCTTCAGTGGCATAGGAGACGGGAACTTCCAACATAGATATCGATGAAGTCAGTGAAGCAATAGACATTAACAGAAAAAATGCAAACGCCACGATCGCACCAACACCGCCCATTGAGTCAAACAGCACCGGGAGGATCTGAAAAATCAAATCAGGTCCGGCAATTAATTCTCCACCTGCGGTAAAAATATCAGCGCCATAATATTTTGCGACATAAATGGCCGGGACAATTAATAACCCCGCAATAAAAGCTATGCTGGCATCGACAACGGTTACAATGGCACCCAATCGAGGCAAGCTTTCTTGCTCACTTAGATAAGAACCATAAATGAGCATAGTTCCTACGCCTAATGACAACGAGAAAAAAGCCTGACCCATGGCATCAAGAACCAGCGCTGGCTTGATTTGTGAAAGATCCGGGAGTAAGTAAATACGTAACCCTTCCTCTGCTCCCTCTTGCATCAAAACATAAATAATAAGACCGACCATTAGAATCAACAGCATTGGCATTAAACGGGTAGACCATTTCTCAATGCCCCCAGCCACCCCCTTAGCAATAATACCCATGGTTAACATCATAAAGATCGCCAGAAAAATCACATTGCGCTGAAAACTATCGGACGTTAACCAGGAGCTCGCACCCTGCCATCCGAGCATGTCTGACACAGATGCTATCAGGTATGAAATCATCCAGCCGGCAACAATTGCGTAAAAACTGAGAATAAGACTAGCAACAATGAGCCCAGAAAAACCTGCCAATGAGGCTAGTTTGTAGGTCAACGGACCTGTCGAAATACTGCGCAAGGCTGTCACTACATTGGCTCTCGCATGACGCCCGATAATCAACTCTGCCATCAGCGCCGGATAGGCGAGGAGAAAAGCCAAAACAAAATAAACCAGAACAAACGCAGCGCCGCCATTGCTAGCGGTTTGAGTAGGGAAGCCCCAGATATTGCCCAAACCAATGGCCGAACCCGCTGCAGCCATAACAAAACCAGCTTTAGACGAAAATTGTTCTCTGGAAGCCATAAAGAATCTCTTATTAGTTATGTAAAGTAGCGGTGATATTACAATGAATTATAGCGATTGATGAACCAAGCTTTGCACTCAATGCTCAGTGAATTTTTTCATATACATTACGAGAATATTTGTATCTAATACCCGCCGCTGTTTATCGTTATCAAATGATAACTATCCAAATTGGTCAGCATTAAAATAAGAACGTATAGGACATCGTAAACTCAACGGCATTTATTGTAACAACATTGTTAAGCTCTCGGGGGAACAACCAATGACAAAATCAACTAGCTATACCGTTTTTAAAAAACACCTGTTACCGGCCTGTATTGGCATGGCTTTAATCAACTCTGCCTCAGCACAACTGGAAGAGGTATTGGTTACTGCTACTAAACGCTCTGAAACCCTGCAGGAAGTACCTATGAGTATTTCCACTATATCAGGGGAAAGTATCGCAAGACTAGGCGCTGCTGATTTCAATGACATAGCAACGACCGTTCCATCATTGTCCCTGCGCTCAGCTGGGCCCGGGCGAACCAAGTTAAATATTCGCGGTATTTCTGCGGCTACTGGCGTGGCACCCACCGTTAGCTTCTATATTGACGAAATGCCGGTTTCTACGATTTCATCAGGCTCTTCGACATCCTTTGCTCAAACAATCATAGATCCAAAACTGTATGATTTGGAATGAGTCGAGGTATTACGCGGACCACAAGGCACTCTCTACGGTTCAAGCTCGATGGGCGGTACAGTCCGTCTTATTACTGCCCAGCCCAGAATCGGTGAACAAGAAGCTAAAATCAGCACCGAAGTCTCTTCAACAAAAGGTGGCGGTCTCAACACTATACTCAACGGTGTCGTTAATGTACCACTTGGTGACTCTACTGCACTCCGCGCTGTTGGCTCCTATACCGATAAAGATGGCTATATTGATCGGGTTGATCGTACTACCGGTAAAAGCTTTAACGACGAAGTGAATAACGAAGAGACTCAAGCCCTTCGTTTGGCTCTGCGCCATGAGATCAGCGATACAGCCTATATTCAACCTTATGTGTTTTATCAACATACTGAAATGGATGGAAAGCCAAACTTTGATGGCCCTGGTAGCTCACTTGAGCAACGACGTGATTTCGATGCGGCCGAGCCATACGAAGATGAGTTCACATTATTTAGTGTAACGTATGGGCAAGACTTCGAGAGCATGAGCTTAACGGCGAGCATCTCACAGCTTGATCGTGAGTTTGAAAATACAGAAGATATAACCGATGCAACATTTCTTGCGGTCGCAGTTGGCCCCGATGCAGTTCTCGCCAAGGAAGCAGTCGAGCTCGAAGACACAACATTTGAAGCAAGACTTGCTTCGACGACGAGCAGCGACCTTCAATGGATAGCCGGTATTTACTACAAAGACTCAGAAGTCGATGCTGGCTACCGTATGCAGGACGGTTTTGATCAAAACCTTTCCCTATATGGTCTAGCTAATACGCAAGACAAGAAGACCTACGAAGAAGAAGCGTTTTTTGGCGAAATCACCTATGACTTTACCGACAAGATATCCGTCACCTTAGGCGCCCGCTACCTTGACTATGATTTCACTCAGTACAAAGAGGACTGGGGCTTTGTTTATGACGGGGCAAATGGTGGAACCGATAGAAACAATGCAAATATTTTAGATCTAGACGTCAGTGACGATGACATTCATGGCAAGCTAACCACTACCTATCACTTTAGTGACGATATGCAAGCCTATGCTACTTTATCCAATGGCTCACGCCCCGGTGGCGGTAACCGCGCGGTGCCGCGCAGTACTAATCCGGCAAACACAACGGCTTTCGCCTGTGATCAAGATCTCAATGATCTGGGTATTTCAGGTAGTCCGGACTCCTACGGCGGCGACGAAGTGGTCAACACTGAGTTCGGCTGGAAAACCATGGTGAATGAAAATATTCGTTTTAATGGCGCCGTCTACCTAATGAAATGGGATGACATTCAGCAAGTTGTTTCTACCAGTGGTGCTTGTGGTTTTAACTTCACAACCAACATCGGTAAAGCAGAGTCTAGAGGGATGGAACTTGAAATTGATGCCGCCGTTAATGAAAACTTAACGGCGAATTTCTCGCTGGGTTATACCGAAGCAGAATTTCAAGATGACGTACCTGAAGCTGGTGTCGAATCTGGCGATCTCTTAGCGGATGTCCCTGAGTGGACCTACAATCTCACACTTGATTACGTGATTCCTGTCGACAATGGTGAGTACTTTGCTGTATTCAACTATAACTACGTCGATGAAACACTGGAATTATCCGGTAGTGCTAACGATGATATTTCGGCTAACGGTATCATTTCCGGTAACTCTAAGCCTGATTATGAGATCGTTAATCTGCGCGTCGGCTTCACTAGCGACGACCAGTGGGAGGTGATCCTTTTTGTTGATAACGCTACCGACGAAGAGGCCATTTACAGCTACAGTGATGCATTGGCCTTTAACATTCCCGCCTATGACCGCACGGTTAGAAACACTCCTAGGACAGCAGGTATTACGTTTAACTATACGTTCTAAGAGCTTCTTATAAGATTATAAAAGGGCGCTTAGGCGCCCTTTTATAATTACTTTTAGAGCCAAATTTAACGCATGGAACTTTCAAGCTGGTTATCCCTATTGGCAGTATGCACTGCGGGTGCAATGAGCCCCGGGCCAAGTGCTGCCGTCATTATTGATATCAGCATCCGGCAGGGTCGACAACATGGACTAGCAGCAGCGATCGCACACGGGTTGGGCGTGGGCTGTTATGCCCTAATGGCCAGCCTTGGCCTCGGTTTAATCATTACCAATGATCCGCTTGTATTTAACAGCCTGAAATGGCTGGGGGCAGCTTTTTTACTGTATTTGGGACTTCGTGCTCTAGGGTTCAAGCTAACCCCCAGTGCCAATAATCATCCAGAAAGCGAGCCGCAACTCGAATCTCGAAGCTCGTCTCTGTTGGTCAGTGCCCGGACTGGGTTTTTTGTCGCCATACTGAACCCAAAGGTAGCCCTGTTTTTCCTGGCACTGTTTAGCCAATTTATCGACACAGGGGCGGGAACAGGTGAAAGGCTATTAATGGCAGCAACAGCAACGGGGGTCGATATTCTTTGGTATATGCTGGTGGCGTCAGCAGTCACAACAGCATCGGTCGATGACAGATTTTCTGCCTACGGACCCGTGTTAGAGAAGTTATTTGGCGTGCTAATCATTGCGGTGGCAATTAAAGTGGCGGCCGGCTGACCGCCACTCATGGACATTGTTATTTAGCGCGCTTACGCGCATTTTCCGTTAATAATTTTTTGCGTAAGCGAATACTTTCTGGCGTCACCTCTACCAGCTCATCATCTTCAATAAATTCCAAAGCCTGCTCCAGTGTATGCGTGACTGGCGGCGACAGTGTTAGCGCTTCGTCGGTACCTGATGCGCGAACATTGGTGAGCTGTTTACCCTTGATGGGGTTAATAGCCAGATCATTGTTACGTGAATGAAGACCAACAATCTGCCCTTCGTAGATATCGACCGCATGCCCGAGGAATAAACGGCCTCGGCTTTGGATATTGAACAACGCATACGCTGCTGTTTTACCACTGACCATGCTTACCAACACGCCGTTCTGACGCTTGGCAACATCGCCCTCTTTAGCAAGTCCGTAATGAGCAAATATACTAGTCATAATACCTGACCCAGAAGTCAGTGTAAGAAACAAACCACGGAAACCAATCAAGCCACGCGAAGGCATAAGAAATTCCAGCCGCACACGGCCTTTTCCGTCTGGCTCCATATTAGTCAGTTCCGCTTTACGCAGACCTAACTCTTCCATGATCGAGCCCTGATGCTGATCTTCAATGTCGATAACCACAATTTCATAGGGTTCATGAGTTTTGCCATCCACTTCTTTCTGGACAACCTCAGGCCGAGAGATACACATCTCAAAACCTTCGCGACGCATCGTTTCAATCAATACCGATAAGTGCAATTCACCGCGACCGGAGACCACAAATTTATCCGGGCTATCGCCAGCAGCAACACGCAGTGCCACGTTGTGGATGAGCTCTTGATCCAGGCGATCTTTGATATTGCGGGTGGTAACAAACTTCCCTTCTTTACCGGCAAAAGGCGAATCATTGACAATGAAGGTCATGCTGACCGTTGGCTCATCTACTGACAGTGGTGGCAACGCTTCAATTTTATCTGGGTCACACAAGGTGTCTGAAATACTCAACCCATCAATGCCCGTGATACAAACGATATCCCCAGCGCGCGCTTCAGACACTTCAATGCGCTCAAGACCTAGGTGACCCATGACTTTCAGTACCCTGCCTTTTCTTTCTTTGCCGTCCGCACCTACTACTATCACTTGTTGATTAGGCTTGAGTACGCCGCGGGCGATACGCCCGACACCGATAACCCCTACATAACTTGAGAAGTCCAACGCCGAGATCTGCATCTGCACCGGGCCATCTATGTCGACATCAGGAGCGTCCACCTTATCAACGATCATTTCAAATAGCGGCGTCATGTCCTCCGCCATTTCCTCCGAATCCAAACCGGCTATACCATTGATAGCGGAGGTGTAAATAACGGGGAAGTCCAGCTGCTCATCGGTGGCGCCTAAGTTATCAAACAATTCAAACACTTGATCCATAACCCAGTCAGGACGAGCACCAGGACGATCGATTTTATTGATCACGACAATAGGATTTAGACCCTGCTCAAAAGCCTTGGAAGTTACAAAACGCGTTTGCGGCATAGGGCCATCAACAGCATCAACCAATAACAGCACACAATCCACCATCGACAACACGCGCTCAACCTCGCCACCGAAGTCGGCATGTCCTGGTGTATCAACGATATTGATATGGTAGCCATTCCACTCAATGGCAGTATTTTTTGCCAGAATAGTAATGCCGCGCTCTTTCTCCTGGTCGTTGGAGTCCATGACACGCTCAGCACCTTCATCGCGGCGCTCCAAGGTTCCAGACTGTGCCAGTAATTTATCAACCAAAGTCGTTTTACCATGGTCAACGTGGGCAATAATCGCGATGTTACGAAGTTTTTCTATCACTTGAGGGGCACCTGAATAGTAGCAAGGGCAAAAAAGGTGCGAGATTATACATCAAGTGAGTCGCCAACACCTTAAGTATATTGGCAATCTGTGGATTAACCTTGTCACTCGCTTATGGGGTATTCAGGCCCCGAAACACATAAATCGGTCCCTGCTGACCCATGAAGATCGATATGAAGACGACTGGGAGCCCTGTTAGTATATTTCTGGGCGCTGTTAGCCTTGAGGCTAGGTGACCGACTGTTTCTTGATCGAGCGGCTATCAGAGCTCAACCAACAAAACTAAAACCAAAATATTTCAAGGCAACGGTATTAATAAAGACTAGAGCCAAAATTAATGGAATGAACGTACCAAGAGAGAAATCTATGTACCGCTCAACGACAGAGCCGCGATAAGAAAGGTCGGAATGCTCCAGCTCAACGTGAAAGTTGTGTTTTTTCCAGCGATAGATAACAAATAAACAAACCAAAAGACCGTTGAGCGGCAAAATAGTGTCATAAAAAACATCAATAATCACATCAAAAATTGACTTAGATTGGCCGGCATAACTGGCAAATTCCGTTAAAAAACCTACCCGCCCAAAGGACAAAATACAGGCAATCGAAATGACGGCCATCGACAGGGAAAGCAGCAATAGCGCTTTGGGCCGCGAATAACCTTTGCCCGTAACCAGGCTTGCGGCAGGCACTTCGGTGATAGAAACCAGAGAGGTGATCGCGGCAAATAACACCAATAAGAAAAACAGTGACGCTACAGCACTCGCTCCGAAATAGCCGATTGTCGCCTGTAAGGCGAGAAAAATTTTAGGCAAAAAAGTAAAAATAAGTCCGATAGAGGAATCGCTCAAATCTGCCGTATTCGTTAACGGATTAAACGCGAAGATCGCCGGCAGAATCATCAACCCAGCAGAAAAAGCGACAGCAGTATCGGTCATTGCAACAAACTTGGCGGAATTCGAGATACTGTCGCCACGTCTCATATAGGATCCATAAGTGATCATGATGCCCATGCCGAGCGATAATGAGAAGAAAGCTTGGGACAAAGCACCATTGATAACGCTAGCGTTAATTTTACTGAAATCAGGGACCAAATAATAGCGAACACCCGCAAAGGCGTTGTCCAGCGTTAAGACAAATATGACCAATCCGATCAACATAACAAACAGCAAAGGCATCATTATTTTTGCGGCGCGTTCAATACCTTCCTTCACGCCGCCGACTAAAATAATATTGACGACCGCTGCAACAATAGCAAAATAGACAAAGACGGCGTTCGAATTGATAAATTGATTAAAGTAATCAGGACCGGCAAGTTGATCCAAATTTCCCGTGACTGCCTCATAGACAAAACCGAACAACCAGACGGTAATAACCATATAGAATATTGCAATCATATACGGTGTAATTAAAACTAGCCATCCAGCCAGTGACCACAGTACTGACTTGTCTGATAAGTCGCGATAGGCACCCAATGGATCCTTTTGCGCATGTCGACCCACCGATAACTCTGCCATCATAATCGGCAGACAAACCAAGAAAACGAATAAAGCGTAGATTAAGAGAAAAGCACCACCACCATTTTTAGCTGCAGCCACAGGAAAACCAACTAGGTTTCCAATGCCAACCGCCGACCCTGCAGCAGCCAATATAAAACCCAAGCGTGAGCCAAACTGCTCTCTGGATACGGTCATACTTTGTTCCAATTATTATGCGATGATGAGCTATCATAGCAGTTTTCTTTCGATACAAAAGGCACTACCATGCTATCCCTCAGGCTTTTACATGATGAGAAAATCTTTAAAAAGGCCCTATTGCAGTGAAACGATCCAACCTACGAATAACTACGCTGATAATGCTTGCTATCTGTGTGGGACTGTATTTTTATACTACCGAGCAAAAAAACTACTATGATCGAGTGGCTATCCCTATCGCTACCAATATCCTGACAGAAATCAGCAGCTGGGAAAAATCCGCTTTGCTAAACAACCTGTCTCAAGAAGCACAGAAGACTCTAAATGATTCACAGCTGGAGACGATGCTTCTTCACTATCGCAAATTTGGCCAACTTGATTCCGTGAAAAACTTCCAATTTTCCCGCGTTGCCAGCGCTCTATCCATACTCGGTGACAGTAAAATTAATTACTCAGCAGATGCTACCTTCAGCAGCGGGGCTGCAGCTATTAATATTACGCTAGTCTCTGAGGGTAATAGGCTCAAAATTTATAATTTCACCGTTACTCGGTCGTAAGTTTATTTAGGCGGGGCGATAAACTTTAACATTGCGATAGCCTTGCTCCACGAGATAAGCGGCATGGAGCTTACTCATCACGCCCCTGTCACAGTACAACAGATAAGATTTGGATGTGTCGAGCTCAGAAAACTTGCTATGTAGGTCATAAAAAGGAATTTTTTGTATTTCAATCTGACTAAGTTCCAGAGGGTTTATTTCTTCTTCAGAGGAATGGCGAACATCAATGATGACGGCCCCTTCCACAGGAATACTTAATATTTCGACGTCATGAATCAGCAAATCTTCTTCAGCAATTTTATCGATATTGGTATAGACAGCGTCCTGCAATGCTTTATCGAGCACCGAAAAATCAAACTTGCCTTCCTCGATAGCAATTTTTTCAGGCCTGGCCTTGACGGTCGGATTCACTGAAATAACACCACAATACTCGGGCATAGCCGCGGCAAATTTCTCCGTGCCAATTTCTCTAGCGATACGAATAATGTCTTCTTTATCTGAAACGATTAGGGGGCGCAGCACAAGGGTTTCGGTGACGGAGTCAATCACCGACAAGTTCGTCAGCGTTTGGCTAGAGACCTGCGCGACCGCCTCTCCTGTGACAAGAGCTTGGCCGCGCAAATTTTTTGCAACTTCGGTGCCGGCCCTCAACATCATTCTTTTAAGAACAACGCCCATTTGTGAATCATCAACATTTTTCAAAATTTCCGCAACGACGTCCTCGAAAGGTACTGAAACAAATTTTACTCGAGACGAAGCACCGTATTTCATCCACAAATAAAGCGCTATTTCTTTAACGCCCACCTCGTGGTCACGACCACCCAGGTTAAAAAAACAGAAATGCGTACGCATCCCGCGCTTCATTGTCATATAAGTTGATACGGTAGAATCGAAGCCTCCAGAGATAAGACTGACAGCGGATTCCAGGCTACCCAAGGGGAAGCCGCCGAGGCCTTCATAGCGACGGTTAATGATATATAGCCTTTCGTTCTTAAGTTCGATCCTAACCGTAACGTCGGGATTGCGTAAATTCACGCCTGCTGAATCGCAATGTCGGTCGAGCTCCCCCCCAATATATTGCTCCATTTGATGAGAGTTGAAGTCATGCTTCCCTAAGCGCTTACAACGAACCGCAAATGTCTTGTGCGCCAGACGATTCCCCCATAATTCTCGGGTCTTTTCAAACGCTTGGGGCATATCGACAAAAGGATATTCCATAACATCAAGAAAATGAGCGATGCCTGGTGTGCACGACAAAACCTCAATCATCCGTAACCGCTGCTGCTCATCCGCTACTCTACTTTTAACAATTATCCGATCCCAATCACTTGCAACGACAACAGAGCTGTCCACAGTCTTCAGTACAGTCCGAAGGTTATTTCGCAACCGCTTCACAAAATGCTTACGCACAGGCCTGCTTTTAATTACTATTTCAGGGAAGAACCTTACGATGAATTGCATGTAAAAATAGAACTCCGTACTGGCATGCTGGCTAAAAAGTATTGGTTTGATACCGGACGTTGAGCACCGATGGTCAAGCCTGCGGTATTATACGCGTCTGGGCAGACACTGACAGCGGGTAGCCACCAACCCCAACCATTAGCGCGCTGATATCCCAGTAGTTTCTAAGCGCCCCATAATGGTTTACACTAAGCAGCTTTTAGGTGTAAGTCGCACCATTTCGGACCAGTTAGGTCTATTTTGGTGCAAATTTTACGTAGGCTGATCCTGCGTCCGCACCAAAACGTAACCAATTCAGTGACTTAGCTATCGTCTGTAGCTGGCATATAAATTGCTGCCAACTTATTCACTGATATTGAGAAGCCATGGGGTACCAAAACCCGGCGCTTCAGAAGGCCATGTTAACCATTTTGTGCAGTAGGCGAACGGCCATCAACAAAACAAGAACGTGCAAGTTACAGGCAATTTTTAACCATTTATTAAATAACTTACTACTAAGGAGTCGAGGATGTCAGAGAACACCCTGAATATGATCAAAGAAAACGATGTGAAATGGGTAGATTTACGTTTCACCGACACTAAAGGTAAAGAACAGCACGTTACTATTCCCGTAAAGGAAATTGACGAAGGGTTTTTCGAAGACGGCAAGATGTTCGACGGTTCATCTATATCTGGATGGAAGGGCATCAACGAATCCGACATGATATTAATGCCTGATGATTCGACTGCGGTTATCGACCCCTTCACCGATGACACAACGATGAACCTTCGCTGTGATATTGTTGAACCTACAACCATGCAAGGCTACAGCCGCGATCCTCGTTCAATTGCCGAGCGCGCAGAAGGTTATATGAGATCTACCGGTATCGCCGACAGCTGTTTGTTCGGTCCTGAGCCCGAGTTTTTCGTATTTGACGACGTCAAATGGCATGCAGATATGAGCGGCGCTGGCTACGAAATCAATTCCGAAGAAGCAGCATGGTCTTCTAACCACAGCTATGACGACGGTAATACCGGTCACCGCCCTGGTGTGAAAGGCGGCTATTTCCCAGTTCCTCCAGTCGATTCACTGCATGACCTGCGCGGCGCCATGTGTAATGCCATGGAAGCTATGGGCCTCGACATTGAAGTTCATCACCACGAAGTTGGAACGGCCGGCCAATGCGAAATTGGCGTTGGGCCCAACACCGCTGTTAAAAAAGCGGATGAAATCCAAATCTTCAAGTACTGCGTTCACAATGTCGCTCATGCCTATGGCAAAACAGCGACTTTCATGCCTAAACCACTGGTTGGCGATAACGGTTCCGGCATGCACGTGCACCAGTCTCTCAGTAAAGATGGTACCAACATCATGGCGGGCGACGTCTATGGCGGTCTGTCTGAAACAGCACTTTATTACATAGGCGGCATCATCAAACATGCCCGTGCGCTAAATGCTTTCGCCAACGCTTCTACCAACTCTTACAAGCGTTTGGTTCCAGGTTTTGAAGCACCCGTTATGCTGGCATACTCTGCTCGTAACCGTTCAGCGTCTATTCGTATTCCTTTCGTTCCGAATCCAAAAGCACGTCGTATCGAAGTTCGTTTCGGTGATCCTACGGCAAACCCTTACTTAATGTTTGCCAGTATGTTGATGGCGGGCCTTGATGGAATCCAGAACAAGATTCATCCTGGGGATGCAGCAGACAAAGATTTGTATGACTTGCCCGCTGAAGAAGCCGCTGAAATACCAACCGTGGCCTCAAGTCTCGAGCAGGCCCTTGCAGCTCTTGATGCGGATCGAGCATTCTTAACTGCCGGCGGCGTAATGGATGACGATATGATCGACGCTTACATCGCGCTCAAGAGTGAAGAAGTGGAAAAATTGAACATGACTACTCATCCCGTTGAGTTTGACATGTACTACTCAGTCTAAAGCTATTGTCTGAGCCAGTTTCAAACCGGCTCAACCATAGTAGTTTGATCAAAAAAGCCTAATTCGGTGCACTGAATTAGGCTTTTTTATGGCTGTCTATTTCTTTTTAGACGCGTGGCGAACTGGCGTAGATTTCAAACCGCCAACAAAAGTCACCCGCACCCACTAAGGGGTCACGTTCAAACGCTATTCAATCTACCCGCGACAACAGTTCTCGAAAAAAGATCTCTGTTTCAAACATCACCAAATGTTGCCCCAAACGCCTATGACCGCAATAGCCAACCGCGGGTTAACGATGTGCTTTGTAATAATTAATCAAACCATTGGTAGAATCATCGTAATCACTAACTTCGGCATCAGACAGAACACTGGTCAATACGTTGCTGGCCAACACTTTCCCCAGCTCTACGCCCCACTGGTCGAAGGAATATACTTGCCAAAGAATCCCCTGAGTAAAAATTTTGTGCTCATACAAAGCGATCAATGCCCCTAAATGAAAGGCGTCCAGACGGTCGATAAGTATACTGCTTGAAGGTCGATTACCTGAATGCACCTTGTGGCGTGCCAACTCGGAAACCTGCTGGGAATCGAGCCCTTTTTTTGCCAAATCTCTTTCCACTTCGTCGAGGGATACACCGTTCATTAATGCTCGCGGCTGCGCAAAAAAATTAGCGAGCAGGGTTTCATGATGCTCAGCTGCATCACTATTACTATGCACTGAGCCAATAAAATCAGCCGGAACACGATGAGTGCCCTGATGGAGTAGTTGATAGAAAGCATGCTGGCCATTGATGCCCGTTTGTCCCCAAACGATAGGACAGGTCGGATAATCGACAGATTCTCCATTCCAATTCACCGACTTGCCATTGCTTTCCATTTCAGCCTGCTGCAGATAGGCGGGGAGCTTATGTAAATTTTGGTCATAAGGTAAGACGGCCAGCGTGTCCATATTAAGAAATGTAGCATTCCAAACACCGGCCAGAGCCATCATAACGGGCATATTCTCGGACAGTGGCGCATCGAGAAAATGCTGATCCATTGCCGAGGCCCCATCGAGCAATTCTCGAAAGACATCAAAGCCCGCATAGAGCGCAATCGGTAAACCTATCGCCGACCACAAAGAAAAACGACCTCCAACCCAGTCCCACATTTTGAAACAATTTTCTTCAGCAATCCCAAACTTTCCTGCCTTAGTTATTGAGTCAGTCACGGCAACAAAATGCATATCAACGGCTTCTTCACTAGCACGCTGCAGAAACCAACGCCTGGCGGTATTAGCATTGAGCACCGTTTCTGATGTTGTAAAAGTCTTTGAAGAGATCACAAATAGAGTACGCTCAGCGTTCAGACTGGCTAAGAGATTGACTAATGGAACTGCATCGACGCTAGAAATATAGTGTAACCGCAGCGAACCACTGTCCACTCCGGATAGCGCATCGGTTACCATTTGCGGCCCCAAATTTGAGCCTCCCACCCCAATACAGACAACATCGGTAAATACTTGGCCCGTCCAGCCTTTTTTCTCGCCAGCACGAATAGCTTCCGAGAAAATTCTGTGCTGACCTCCTGCTGACTGGCATCATCGCCGGCAAAAGAACTGCGCAAAGCAGTATGTAAAACGGCACGATTTTCGGTCTTGTTGATCACTTCGCCAGAAAACATCGCGTCACGCCAGGAGGCAACATCACACTCTGCCGCCAGTGAAAGCAATTTTTCCCTGACCTCATTACTGAGCAATTGTTTTGAATAATCGAACAGAACTCCACAGGCATTGATGGAGAAGTTTTGAAATCGCTGATCGTCAGCCTGAAATAATGCTTCTAGCTGCAGCGGCTTTTCCAACGCTAAACTTTCCAATTGCTTCCAACTGGTTAAATCTTTTCTATTTGTCACTAAATTCTCACTATTGTTCAGGAAGTTACCGTATTGTGTCGGTAGAAAGCAGTATATTCCATCACACTAGAACAAAACATCGAAATGGACTTACTCACAGAAGAGAGGGCCCTAAACGCTGAAAAAAACACCTCGGTCGCTGTTTCTCATTTGCCAGCGCTTTGGCAGCTCGTTACCATAGGTTTATTAATACAATGCGTCAGGACAACACATGACAAGTCATAAAACGTTACCGGATATGATCGGCAATACACCGCTGGTCTATCTGCGCGAGGTTTCGGAAGCAACCGGCTGCGAAATTTACGGGAAGGCCGAATTCCTTAATCCCGGCGGGTCAATCAAGGACCGAACCGCACTGGGGATCATCCGCGATGCTGAAACCAAAGGACAATTGCATCCTGGTGGCACTATTGTCGAGGGCACAGCGGGTAATACAGGCATTGGGTTAACACTAATCGCCAATGCTTTAGGCTACAAAAGTGTTGTCGTTATGCCGCAAACCCAGAGCAAAGAAAAGATCGAAATACTCGATTTATATGGTGCCGACTTACGGCTGGTCAAAGCCGCCCGTTACGACGACCCCAAACACTATGTTCACCAAGCGCAACGATTGGCCGAAAAGCTAAATAAAACCTGTGAAAACGGCGCCATTTGGGCGGGGCAGTTCGACAATCTGGCCAATATGGCCATACATAGCCGTACAACCGGTGAAGAAATATGGCAACAAACCGACGGTAAAGTCGATGGATTTATTTGCGCCGCTGGCACGGGAGGAACCTTAGCAGGTGTTTCTAATGCGCTGAAGACTCATAGTTCAGCCATCAAAATTGGCATTGCCGACCCAATGGGCTCGTCTCTTTACAATTACTACAACAGCGGTGAACTCAAGTCAGAGGGGCGTTCAATATCCGAAGGGATCGGCATCAGTATTGTTACGGAAAACATTAAACAGGCAATCGTTGACATGGCCTACCAAATAAGTGATGAGGAAGCGCTACCCTATATTTACAGCCTTCTTAAACATGAAGGTCTCTGTCTCGGTGGCTCTTCAGCCATTAATATTGCAGGGGCAGTCCATCTCGCCAATGAAATGGGGCCCGGGCACACCATAGTCACCATACTATGCGACTACGGGAATCGATACCAAAGCAAATTATATAACCCTGCTTTTTTGCGAAGAATGAAATTACCCGTCCCGCAATGGCTCGATGATAAATAGCGCACCGTCTCGGCCAGGCGTCATGTTACGACCAATCAATTCCCAAGCTTGGCCAGTAGAATAGTCAATACATAGGGTATGCAATGACTCTGTCCCGAGGCCGACCTATCATGGTAATGACTTCCTGAAACCAAGGCCATTACGTTTAGCCCCCCGGAATTCCAACATTCAAATATAGAAAGGATTCATAACCTTAATTTCGCTCGATCTCCTGCAAGATCCTCGCTACTGGCAATCGACAATTTATCGGTTTAACCTACGGCAGTATTTAGCGGCACACTGGCAATTAGTGTCTGCTGGCCATTAAAAATCAATATCACGCAGCAGACCGCCGTCGTTACTGATTTGCTAATATCGAAGATAGCTCATCACAAGGGCGGTTATAAAAGGCTGTGTTGGCTGGGTTTCTTGGCGGGGGCAAAGGGATATTTATTCACCAGACAATGTCTCCGACAACAAAAAAAGCCGCTGTCTAAATGACTACATCTAGATAGCGGCCCTTTCGTTGTTCACGACTGGATGTTTACATACTGAGCATCGGCAGCAAAAACCAAACATCTTCGCAGGAATAGCCGATTTCTGACAACGACAATTTAATGCTACTTGCTGTTATCCAGAATGTAGTCGACGACCGATTTAACGTCGTCGTCTGAACAGCTCATGCACAAGCCTTTTGCTGGCATTGCATTGATTCCGTTGATCGCATTGGCATATATTTGATCAATGCCTTTGTCCATGCGTCCGGTCCATGCCGCAACATCACCCATCTTCGGGGCTCCAGCAGCGCCGGTGGCATGACAAGCCATACAATTAGTATTGTAAATGTCATCAGCCGACTTACCACTTCCGCCTGCGGCAGCAACCGTAACGCCACAGCTGCTATCCCCCTGCAAACACACGGCCCCAGCTGGCTGAATACGCTCTTCAATGTCAGCCCGCTGTCTGTCTGAAAAGCCGTGGACTGATAATGTCACGCCTAACAACAGTAAGCCTATTAACTTTATGGTGCCGCTTTTCACTATTTTCATCACTCTTGATGTCCTCACTTTTCACTACACAGACGTAACGTCACAAAATCTCAGGCGCGAATTATAGCGACTTTCAGCCGCTAGCGGAAATCTCCGGTAAAATTAATATCAATCACCGCCACTCTGCCGGCGCCACACCCTACCACAATAGACTCTTTAAGCGTTCGCAGGTATGATTGCCGCCCTCGGATGGGCAGTCATGTCCGATTAGTTGCTAGCAAAACCGCCCGTAGCTCAGCTGGATAGAGTAGCGGCTTCCGAAGCCGTTGGTCACAGGTTCGAATCCTGTCGGGCGGGCCATAACCGAAGAAGGGCCAATCTTTTGATAGGCCCTTCTTCGGTTATGGCCTCTGTGGTTCAACCCATCGACAATTGAGCTTCAGCGTTACCTGCCATTCTAAGCCGATCGCGCTGTATCCGCATAATTGATCGATCCAGCAACTGCTGCTCATGGGCTGGCAGATCGACAAATTCCGCACCAATAAAACAATGGCTATCATCTGCCTGATCGACGTCGATACTGCGGACAGACACGCCGCAGTTAATATTCACACCCGCAAAATCAAAAGTTAGATGACTGAGCAAGTCGTTGTAATGAAAGCTGTTGGCACTTTCCTCCCGCACCAAAACATCCAGTGAAATTCCTGAACTCGACACATTACGCAAGCGACCGTAATACGGCAGCTCGTCGGGGCCAATAAATTGGGAGTCAATCGCAACCCGATCGCCAATCGGCAAGCGAAATGCATTGCGGCGCTGATCAATCTCAATATCAACCGGCATGGAAAGCACGTACAAAGGAGCCCCTTCGTGAAGGTGTTTTTCAACAATATCGGTTTTAAATTGCATTTTTTTTCCTCCATCCAAGCGCACAGCAACGCTAACCCGCTGCCCGGGCAAGCCGACAAAGTCATTGGGGAAAAACTCATCAATAAGAATTGTTCGCTCCTCTGGCTCGAGTTCGAGGATAATGCTCTGATAAACAACATCGTCGCCGTCTATGGTGACTTCCAAAAAACGATGATCGCGCTGCACTTGATACAGGCTAAGATAATTGTGATTCAGCTTGGCGTCAGGCCTACCATCCTCAATATTACCTCTTAAGCTTTTATATCGGTCTATTAGTGTCGAAAACATGAGGCCTCTCTTTTCCCAAGCCCCCTGTATCGGACAATAGGCAAGTCTCACCATATCTTTTATGGCGGTATAAGTTAAGAACTTTTGGGGGGTATAAAACTATTTTACCAAGACGAGCAGCGCTCGGCACAATAATACTGAAAAAAGCCCAAAAATTAGCAGCCGTCTTTGTATTGACATGTGGAATCATAAAAAGAGTATTATCGTTGAACATCAGCTCAAAAAAATAATTAGGAGGGCCTATGAAATATCTCTATCTTGCCATCGCCATCATTGTACTGACAGCGTGTACAAAAGAATCAACCGAAAAATCAACATCAGCTATCATAGAAAAAGATAGCCCCACCTATCGAGCAGACATTCGCTGGACTAGCTATGGAATACCTCATGTTAAAGCCAATGATTGGGGTAGTTTGGGTTACGGGTTTTCTTACGCAACGGCGGAAGATGCCATTTGTGTTATCGCTAAAGACGTGATGATGGTTAACGGTGAAAAGTCTTTGTATCTAGGCGCTGAAGACGGCCATCAAGATAGCGATATTTTTTACAAGACAATACTTACTGACTCGTTATTGGACAATTTTCGAGCGTTGCAATCTAAGAAAAGTCTGCTGTTTTCTCAGGGTTATGTTAAAGGTTATAACCGCTATCTAAAAGACAATGGAGGTAAACTGCCGGCTTCATGTACAGGGAAAAATTGGCTTCGAGAGATATCAGTCGATGATGTCGATCGCCTCAACATCGGTACTGGAATTCGGTATGGAGTGGGCCGCTATATGAAAAATATGGCCGACGCCAAGCCACCCGGCCAACAGCTGACCATTCGCTCGGCAGATTTTTCCGGATTCGATGGCATAGGAAGCAATGCGGTGGCTCTGGGCAGCGAGGTCACTCAGTCTGCTAGAGGATTGTTATTTGGAAACCCTCACTATCCTTGGTCGGGTTCATCCCGCTTTCATATGATCCATACAACGATACCGGGTGAGCTCGACGTGATGGGCGCAGGTCTGATGACTATGTCACGTATCGCGATCGGCTTTAATAAAGATGTAGCTTGGACGCACACCGTTTCTACCGCGCTGAGAGCAACTCTCTATGAGCTAACGCTAAACCCAGATAACCCCATGCAATATTTATACGGCGACGCTTATAGAGATATCGAATCGGTGGCAGTCACAGTGGATGTCCTCGATGAAAATGGTTCAGTAATCCAAGAAATCCATCCAGTCTATCGAACCCATTATGGACCTATCGTAATGAGTAAGGAACTGCCCTGGGATGAAAGCCATGCCTATGCGGTGAGAGATGCCAACGTTTATAACACACAATCTGCGGTCACCTATGACGCTTTACACAAAGCGAAATCCGTTGACGATATAGAGACGGCCCTTAGTCATCAGGGTATTTCATTTACTAACACCGTTGCCGCAGACCGACACGGCACTGCTTTTTATGCTGACATTTCTGTAACAGCCAATATTAACAAGGCAATACTCGATAATTGCAAAGTTAACGTCGAGGGTGTCCCTCGCAAGATGGTTGTTCTTAATGGCAGCAACATTGACTGTGAGTGGAGGAGTGATAAGCGGTCAAAAATTCAAAACACCCTCCCAGCCGAGGATATGCCGAGACTAAAAAGACAGGACTATGTCACTAACTCTAACGATAGTTATTGGCTGTCAAATCCCCATGAGCCACTCGAGGGGTACTCACCCATCATCGGTGAAGAGAGAACCGCACGCACGTTACGTACCCGTGCCGGCATAACTCTGGTAGAGAGTTTAATCGCCAATGGAAAAGTCGCCCCCGCTGATATTCAGGCCATGCTCTATGCACAACGTAACTTTGGGGCCGAGCTATTATTAGACGATGTACTAAAAATTTGTGACTCCACAGAAAACGCTATGGCAGCAAATATTGCCCGCAGCTGCGCGGCCTTGCAAACATGGGACCGTCGACAAACTAATGAGAGCAGAGGCGCTCAAGTGTGGACCGAGTTTTGGCGCAATGTCCGCAAAACGCCTGATTTATATCAGCAAGCTTTTAACCCAGATGATCCGGTCAATACACCTCGGGGCATCGCCTTATCAAAACCGGCAGTGAAAACCGCAGTACATGAAGCCTTGGTAAAGGCTCAGAATACGCTTGATGATGCCGGTATTGCACTGGACAGCCCTTGGGGCGAAGTCCAGTTTTCCGAGCACAATGGCCAGCGTATTCCTATACCGGGAGGTCAGGGTTGGGCGGGTATGTTCAGTATGATTGTTGCCGATTTGGAGAAAGGAAAAGGCTACACACCGATTAAACATGGCAATAGCTATATTCAGGTTATAGCGTGGGACGAAGCCGGCAAGCTGGATGCCAGGGGAATCCTCACGTATTCACAATCGCAGGAGCCAGGTTCAGACCACTTCTCGGATCAAACACACTTATACTCTCAGGGGGAATGGCTAGACTTACCTTTTACAGAAGAAGAAATACAAGCCGACCCAAATCTAAAAACATTAAGTCTGCAGGAATGATTCAGCTGACCGCCTACTGATCAGTTTTTTCGGGAAGACTGATCATCGAGGCGGTGCTTAATGATGACCATCATAACGGTCGACTTAGCAACAATAGTGATTTTAACGCTGTCCTATTTAGCGTCATAAGTGTTGATAAAAATACTGGCCAATATTGGCTTACTTCTAGATAAAGTATGTATTGATTATTTCTCCTATAAATTTTTATTGAGCTGCGTCTGTGGAAGGCCAGCCTCTTTTTATTAGGCCGCCGTCTAACGCATTATTTTTCTGCATTATTACGCATTTCAATTTTTTTTTGGTCCTTGGTTTAGACTACGGTTTTGCTAATAAGTGCATGAAACTGAATATCATTGTTAGATTGCCGAAAAAGAAACGCGCCTGGCATCAAAGCACCGATAAGTTGGGATACTCGTCTATTCCTAAAGATGCCATACCTGATGAATTATTTTATATATTCAATCGCGTATCTTTAATAAAAAAATCGGGATAAATATTTTTATTAATTTTCTACCACCTATCAGTTTGACCGGGAAATTTTATTACACGTGCGATATAAAATTACCGGAATAAACACCAGAAAACTACACGGTTAAATTTATCATTTCTATGCCAGCAAGTAGCTATTTATCCTTATATCGTAACTAAGATCGCGATTTTTGGCGGCGCTGGCCACACTAAAAACATCAATATCACAAGGTCTATTTTTCGATCATAGTGCATGCCCCGCGTCAGTAATCTTAGCCAGCTAACGAAGTATCTTTGTATTGTCAGTTTACAATCGCAATTATTTGACGGTGCCGATTCGGTCCTCATCAGAATATAAAATTTTGTCATCAAATTAATTTTTAACGTGCCATTACTCTACGCAACGTTGATCGTGAGACCTATCCGCTTCAAAAGAGTGGCGTGGCGATAATGCATCTATAGGTACTTTATCGCGCGCCTATTGATGGGAATTTTAGAGTATTAAACAAGTTAAATTTTAGACAGGTTTAGGTTTGGCAGGTTGCGGGAGCTTGTCGATACACAAGACGCTTGCAAGTTTTTTCAAGCGACAGCAGTTCTATGATTTTACGACAATAACTTTGACCTACCCATTTGGAACCTGACGTATCAAAGTAATAAATTCATAATGATCATATACTTATTGCTGAGATCAGGTATCTGCTTATTAATTATATTTTTTGGCGATGTTTCTTTTTCCTAGACTCCCATTCTGACTTAGGTTACTTTAGATTTTGCAGGTATATGCTGTTCACTAAAAATAATTATAAGTTCTGCAACTCTCAACACGATCACCCGCTGGACTCTGAGGGGAGTAATACTACCCAGAAACTTTACAGTTTATATGCATCCACCCTCAATCAAGGATAGATAGCTAGTCGCCCAGTGTTGATGATTGATCTGTGGCTGGGAAGTATAAGAATCAAACAACTAATAAAAAATGGTCCACATCAGCCCTGGAGAAAAAAATGAAAAAAAGAGCCATAACAACTGCAATAGCTATTGCCGCCGGATCCTTAGGCATGACAATGGCGTCGTCGTTAGTCGCAGCGCAAAATAATGGCCTCGAAGAGATCGTTGTTACTGCCCGTAAACGAACAGAGAGCCTGCAAGATGTGGGGCTGGCTGTCAGTGCGATGAGCGAGACAGAAATAAAGCGCACATTTGCTCGAGACCTTTTAGACCTTTCCAGCGTCTCACCCAACCTTATTATTGATGACACAGGACAGGGGCCCGGCGGTGTAGCGGCAATCTTTATTCGCGGCATCGGCGCCGCTGACGTTGAGAAGAACTTCGACCCTGCAGTAGGTGTGGTCGTTGATGGTATTTTCATGGGGGCGAATGCAGGCTCACTGTTGCGTAGCATTGATCTAGCAAGCATCGAGGTTCTTCGCGGGCCACAGGGCACCCTATTTGGACGTAACACTATTGGTGGCTTGATTAACGTGACTCATACTCAACCGACCGGTGAGTGGGGTGGCAAGTTCCGAGTGGGGTTCGAAGACTATGATACCCATTACGTTGATGGCATTCTCAACTTTGGCGTCACTGATAGCCTCGCCGCTAAAGTCAGTCTGGCCAAGCGGGATCAAGGCGAAGGCTACTACGACAACATCACCACCGGTGAGAACGGTCGCGGAGCAATTGACTACCAAAGCTATGGCATTAACCTACTATGGGATGCCTCCGAAGACTTGGAGTTTGAGTTCACTTATCAAAATGAAGAAACCGACCAAGACACCCCGGAGCTGATTAATACCGGACAGGAGCGACATTTGTTGTGTAATACCTACAACTATTGCTCACCTTCAGAAAGCCAGCCAATATCGGGCGACCGATTGAAAACGGCAAACTTGGGCCTCAAGTCCAGCGGTCCCTCGGCTAACCGAGACAACCCGTTCTTGATTACCTCTGCTTTGGATGCAGTGCCTATCGCTCTTGCAGCCACCTTCGATACCGAATTATATGGCCTCGAAGCCCGCTGGAGCATTAACGAAAGTTACAACCTTGACTACCTCTACGGCCACTGGGAGTCTGACGAGGAGGCTATAACTAACTGGGATGGGACCCCGGAGCTATTATATGGTACCAGCCGTCCCGGCAGTTATGATCAGGATAGCCATGAACTGCGCTTAACTTATGACGCCAGTGGTAATCTCAGCTTTGTGGGTGGTCTCTACTACTGGGAGAACAGTTATATTGCTGAATCTAATAGCTGGGTAGGTTTTCCTGTTCCGGGATCCATATTGGATATTTATCAGTTCACCGAGCAGGACACAAAATCTTCGGCCATATTTTTTGAAGGTGATTATAGGGTAACGGACGCACTGACGCTGACCGTCGGTGGGCGTTATACCGAGGACGAAAAGAAATCTAGGCAGGAAGGTAACGTTGAAACCATATCGGGTGATTTTACTTCCAACCCCGAAGAAGATTGGTCTGAATTTACGCCTAGAGTTGGTGCGCGCTTCGCAGTCAATGATGACGTAATGGCCTTCTTTACGTATTCAAAAGGCTATCGTAGTGGTGGTTTCAACGGTCGCGTAAACTCAGTTATCGAAGCACGGGAAGCCTATGACCCTGAAACTGTCGACAATTATGAACTTGGCCTCAAATCGGAGTGGTTTGAAAACCGGCTCCGTCTAAATGCTAATATGTTTTATATGGAATATAACGACAAGCAAGAAGAGCTCCAGCTGCCCTCGGTCGGCGGCACTGGCCAAAAGACTGTAGTAACCAACGCTTCGAGCGCTACGATCCAAGGGGTGGAGGTTGATGTTCAAGCCTACATCACTCAGAATCTTAGTCTTCGAGGTAATATCGGCTACTTAGACACACAATATGATGGCTTCGGGTATGAAGCTTTGGACGGCAGCACGGTGGATCTTTCAGATCTTGAGTTTCGCAGAGCACCAGATTTCACCGGCAGTCTAGACGCAACTTATGAGTGGGATACTGCGGGTGGTAATGCCTGGGTTAGGGCCGCCTACCATTTCATCGGTGAACACTATACCAATGTAACCAATTCACCTGAACTGGAAAATGACGCTCAGCACTTGGTTGATGCCTCGGTAAACTATGCCATGAACAACGGCCTACAGTTTAGTTTGTTTGGACGCAACTTAACTGACGAGGATGGCTATTCTCACGGCTATGATGTGGCAGGTCTGTGGTCATACGCAGCAACACGTGCGCCGCGTACTTTTGGTATTGAAGTGCAATACAGTTTCGGCGAATAAAGCCGAATAATTGACAGGCAACGGCTAATACACAGGAGACAAGGTGAATGACAGATAATCGGCTGGAAGAGTTATTAAAAAAACAGGCGATTGTCGATATTGTCTACCGTTATGCCCGCGCCATCGACCGCTTGGATGAAGCACTGCTGCGCAGTTGCTTTCATCCGGGCTCCACTCACCGCCACTTTTTTGAAGGGCCCTCCTCAGATTCCTCATTACCTTCAAGTGATGACAATCCGGCAGACTTTGTTGCTTTTGCACTTGGGCGTCTGTGTACCTACTCGCGCACCCATCACCAGATGGGTAACGTAATAATCGATTTTACCAACACCGATGAGGCAACGGTAGAAACTTACTTCACTGCATTCCATCGAGTCAGGCCAATTGGCGATCCATTGGCGGGAGAGCAGGCCTGCGATACAGAGATGGATTATTTCGTTGGTGGTCGCTACATTGATCAGTTCCAACGTAGAAATAATGTTTGGGGTATTGTCAGTCGAATTGGGATGACCGACTGGGTCAGATTGGAAGCGCCAAGTTCACAAGGTTTCAGTTTGATAGCCCCCGATACAATTGGTAAACGAGCACCAGACGACCTGATTTGTCAGCATTACCAGACCTAAATTTTTAATTTAAACCCCCTACGTGGCTTCGGCTCGTTTTTTAGAGAGAGATACTTATCATGAGATTGGCCAACAAATTTGCGCTGATTACTGGCGGTGCTAGCGGCTTAGGTGCGGCGGCAGTTGAGCGCTTTATTGCCGAGGGCTGTGCCGTCTGCATTTGCGATATTCAGGACGAAGCAGGAGAAAAATTCGCAGCAACCTTTGCTGATAAGGCATTTTATCGACACTGTAATGTCACGGTTGAGGATCATGTATCGGATGCCGTCGATGCTGCCGTTGAACGTTTTGGACAGCTGGATATTGTCTTTCACAGCGCGGGTATTGTTGGTGCCGTTGGACCTATTGCCACCACCCCCGGCGATGAATGGCGCTTCAGTATCGATGTATTGCTTAACGGTACCTTCTACGCCTTGAAACACGCCGCACGTGTTATGGCACCTCAAGGTAGCGGCTCAATTATTAACATGGCTAGCACCGCAGGTCTCATGGGCGGACTTGGCCCGCATGCCTATGCAGCGGCTAAACATGCGGTTGTTGGCCTCACTAAAAACGTGGGTGTTGAACTCGCGTCAAAGGGAGTACGAGTCAATGCTATAGCAGCAGCAAGTATGGCAACGCCAATGGTAGCCAGCGTACTTACCGGTGATCCAACGGACTTAGCTGGTGCAAGGGCGACACTAGCGGCCGTATCACCGTTGCATGGGCGCGCGGGATTGCCAGAAGATGTTGCTAATGCGGCGCTGTATTTGGCTAGCGATGAATCAGGATACACAACCGGCCATACATTGACTGTCGACGCCGGATTCACGGTTGGTGCGACATTCGAGGGGCCAGCCTTTGCAGAGTATGCTCCCATCGTAAGAGAAGCGGGCAAGTCAGGGCTGGACGACTAAGCAGAATGATCAGCTTAGCTTGCATCCGGGACAGATTCTATGGACGTTCCGGGGCATCGGTAAACTAGCCTAACGAAACCGCCGACAGTGCTAGTAACTATCGTTATTCCGTGCCGGCAATTAACTATGGCTGATCAGCGCAAGCCGCCTATTTCGGTCAATAACATGCCGGCCGCCATTGAACATAACACCACCGATAGCCTGTAAGAGCTAGCCATACTTCAGCTCTGCGGCTAAACATCGTCTGGGTAATGCGCCTCCACATTATCGGGGTAGCTGCGGCAGAAATAATTCCACAGCTGTTCGCCATACACCGCCGGACGGTGATCGCTGCTCATGTCACCAACACCAGCGTCGGTTTCTTCCGCGCGCGCCATAAACCCCGCGCCATGATGGCGTGGGCTGTTCGCTACCGCCTCAACAAACCTGGCCGGTAATTCAATGGGCGCAAGCTCCATGTCCAGCGACGGTCCGTGAAAGTAGGCCGCCGACTGTCGCGGCGTCTGGGTGATCACTCGGTGGGGGGTGGCCAGCAAATAGTTGCCAGTGATGGACTGAAGGATTTCACCCAGATTCACCACCAGAGCGCCCGGCACCAGCGGCACGTCCATCCAACTGCCTTCAGCGGTTTCGATTTGCAGCCCCGGGGTGGTGCCCGGAGACAGCAGGGTGAGAAACGCGGCGTCGTGGTGGGCATTCACGCCGAACTGGCCGGCGGGGGTTTCGGGGTAACGAATAAGTTTGGTCAGCGCCATGCGTTCGGTGCCAAAAGCCTTGTCGAAGTGATCGGGGCTCAGGCCAAGACCA
>Ga0206126_10000663_pt1 | contig 45290 bp, 32 predicted proteins | sample Helgoland_Spring_5_FD_148621 | JGI IMG/M metagenome (GOLD analysis project Ga0206126, IMG submission 148621) | Pelagic subsurface seawater microbial communities from Kabeltonne, Helgoland, North Sea - Helgoland_Spring_Bloom_20160412_1 | ecosystem: Environmental > Aquatic > Marine > Epipelagic ...
CTGCCATAATATCTAAAATTCGATATTTCTTTAAAAAGAGTATAATTTTAGAGTATAGGCAAATATATTTTTGCTTGCGATAGAAAAAAACTAGTTTTAAGCTCATTTTATAGATTTATGATATAATAATTTCTGTATTTAAACCTTCATGCAATTGCCCTGGGCCAATGATAGACACAGATGCACCAAAATTATAATGCTCCTTAGGTGACTTTGCTGCTTGAGTAATAATTGGATCTATACCTTCAAAATAGTTATCACTGTATCAGAATTCTTTACAGTGAACGCATAATCCACACCAGCATGAATTTCTGGTATAACTTGTATATTACCACTGCCAATTACACATTTTGCACTGAGATCAGCCAATGCTGATGTTTTAGACAACATTCTCTTACCAATCTCTCTACCTAATCCACCTTCATCTTTGTAAGCATCCACATTCGTATGTATATGACCAACACCTATAGATGGCACTATACGCATAGCTGAATTAATTGTATAATCGTACCCTGACTTTAACTTAACCGAGATAGTGGTTGCGTTAGTTTTACCCTTTGCAATTGCGTCGTCTATGCCAGACGCTCTCTCCTTTTTAATATTAGACCTAATAAATTGGGCCTGACCAGCAGCAAATACTTTGTCTGTAAACATACATCTTCCATAAACAACACCTATGTGAGACATTATCTTATCTCTATTGCTACTATTTATTTTACCCGTAACATCTTTCTCAAGAAAAGAATAAGCAACTCCAACCATAGAATCATCACCGATATCAAAGCCAATAGCCCCGCCCTTTTGATCAAACTTATACCCTTTAACATCATCATATGCAGTTTGATTACCCTTACTCAAAATTCCCTTAGTCCATAAGCCATACGTATTTCCTATATCACCAGACGATACACCCATCTTCATCATTATTCTAGGAGAGACAGAAGAGCTTACAGCATCTGATACTTTAACAAAATCATCAGCTGATAAACCATCCTCTTCTTGAACCTCAAGCTTATCTTTATTTTTTTTATTTTTAACAATTTTCTTTATTTTTTCATTTAATTTGCTTTTTATCTTATCTTTTGAAGATTTTGACTTTGTACGGTTTAAAAACTCAACAAAAAATTTGATATCTTTTGATTTAACTTTAGATGACCTTTTGGAATGCTTCTTTCCTCTTTTTTCTTTTGTAGTAAAATTATCTATTTCATTATCTGATATCATATTGCTATCTTCACTAAGATTATCCTCTAGGTCTAAGTCTGATCCCAAATTTGAATCTAGCTCTAAGTCTAAGTCTAAGTCTAAGTCTAATTCTATATCTGAATTAGAGCCTGAATCAAGTTCTGGTTCTAAACCCGGTTCTATATCACCCGCGCCTAACTCTAGCTCTTTCTCAGCAATCTCTACTTCTTCACTGACATCAAGATCCGCTTCTGCAGTTTTATATCCTTCAATTGCATCAGCAAAATACGACATTTCATTTAATGCCTCCGTCGTATCACCTTCTTCTTTTAATAACTTACCAAACTTGCTATTTAAATCTTCAAAATATCCTGATTTTTCAATTTCATCTTTATGATCATAAAAGTATCTTAGAGAATCTTGTACCTTTTCAAGTAAATTCTCATCAACTCCTTGTTCTATTAATCCTTGAATCATTTTTTCTTGGCATTGATTATCGTAAGCAATAAATACTGTAACTACCTTACGCAATCTATCATTATTTTCTATAATCTTAGTATCGTCTCCACTCTCTAATACTGCAAATGACTCAAATATAGCATTATCCATATATTTTTTAATTATAGGATTTTTGTATAACCTCCTTGCTTCATCTAAGTTTGAATCATATGGAGATACTCCACCTAAATGTACTTTCAATTTGTCTGATAAAGTATTTACCTGAGGGTTCGCGCGATTAAATACAGTTTCTGCAAATCCATCACTTGTATTTATCCCAGCAACGCTAATTGTTTCAACTGCACGAGAAGAAAAATTTATAAATATTATACTTAATAATATGTTAACAACTAGTATATTTCTCATTTTAAAATGCTTTAGTACAAGTTATACGCATACAAGGCTATATAAAATGGTATACTAGGAATTTTCAAACAACAAGAAATCCTCATCGAAAGGTTAAGGAATTAAGCTTCTTAGATCATTTCTATCACATGAGATTTATAAAACCTCATAGTTTTTTGTAAATTTTTAATGTTATGATACTAAGAAAAAGATAGATTACCCCACCAGAAAGAATAATGATTGGAGCGAAAGGCATATCAAAATAAAATGAAAGCCCAGCCCCAATGGCATTCATTAGTTCTGCAAATATAATCGCAATAACAATCATTCTAAATGGAGAATTTGATACAAGACGAGCAATCATAGCAGGGATTAATATAATACTTGTTACAAGCAATGCACCGACTATTTTTATGGTGATCAAAACAGCAAGAGATAATATTGAAAGAAATAATAATTCCAATAATTTAACCCTAATCTCTCTTGAATATGCAATATCTTTACTTACTATCACAGTTAGCAAATCACTATAAAATACTACAAAAAATATTATAACTAGCAATAATATCGCACCCAAAATAAACGCATCTTCACTAGTAGCAGATATTATGTCACCGAATAATAAACCTTGAAGATTAAACTGCAGCTCGTATATGTACGAAACAATCAAAGCAAGAGACAACATACAACTTGAAGCAAGACCTATTACGGCATTGCTATCTGATTTACCCTTAAATTTAAAGATTATCAGAGTAAATAAAGCTGTATTAATAATAGCTGCATATAATATTGGTATCTCAAAGATTAAACTAAGTACCACAGCAAGCATGCCTGCATGTGCAAGCCCGTCACCAAAATAAACGTATCTCTTCCATAGCACAACGCATCCAAGAGGAGCAAATATAAGACCAGTCAAAACTGATATGATTAATACTAGTTCCATAACAAGCTCTGATAAATAATAAATATTTTAATTATGCTAAGAAGCCACTTCGTTTGTTGTTCTGCTAACATAACACAGCTCATTTTATTAATAGATTAAACATGCAATCATTTCTCCTGCTATTTTATCAATGCTTAAATTTACGGAATGACAATCTGGGGAGTATTGCATAGTAACACTCAAACTTAGCGTTACCTGAATGGCTCTAAAAAACCTAGAAAGCCCATACACAGCCATCAATAAACTGTAAACGATTCGCTACGTCATTTCGTAAGTGATTTTCTTCCCTGGATCCATTCCGTAAGCGACCGTTACCCCACTGTCTTTCTACACGTGACTGCTAAGGGAGCTACACGGAATCTCTTAAGCTCACAGAATCACCTTCTTCATTTTTAAACTCAAAATATACTATAAAAAAACATCCCCTTATCTTCAACTATCTTTTGAACTTTTTGCGATTTTATTACTATCACTCCACATTTTTCAATAGCAATACCACTGAAGTTATGCTCTGCAAGCAAACGAACTGTTCTTTCTCCTATAGCTGGGATGTCAAATCTCATATCCTGACCTGATTTTGACATTTTGACAAGCACCCCACCCTTCTTATTTTTTCTCAGCTTTGCACATCTCTCTATCAAATTATCAGTGCCCTCTGCAGCTTCTATTCCAACTACATAGCCATCTGATACTATAACTGATTGTCCTACATCCATCTTCCCAAGAGCCTCTATTACGTTCTTTCCAATTTCAATATCTACTTGATCTTGTTTTGAAGGTAGAGTTGTATTAGAGAAGTCCTCTCTGCCTGTATTCAATTTTAGTACATCCTTAGGAGATACAACCTTAAAGCCTTTTGATCCAATATGATCTGCGATAATTCTTAAAACATTATCATCACCCAGCATTTTTTGTTTTAGTATCTTTGCAAGTAAAATTGATCCACCAAAATCAACTTTCAAAGACTTTAAGTCAGGGCGATTAATACCTCCTATTATTATTATATTCTCTACTGAATTTTCTTTAAAATAACCTAATATACTACCTACAGAACCTATTGGAAAATTTTGATAAGGTAAATCATCATCAAATTTCCTATCTAAAACCACTGATGCTATATATGATTCACCACCAGAAGAGTGATACAATCTTGCTACTTCTTCTGGAAGATCACCATCCCCTGCTATTATTCCTAAAATTGGTAATATGGTATTTTTATTCATGAGAGATGATTTTTGTTTCTGGTGGAATAAGTGGTTTTTTTATACCACAACCCGCTATAAGTACAGACATCATGAAGATATGAATAATTTTTTTCATAAGATTGTATAATTATATTATTTGATTCTTGTATAGGCAGATAGTATAACCACCATTGTGGATAATTAGGGATTCTATAGAATATGATAAAATTTTTCATTAGAAATTTTATATTAGCACTGAATATTCTTCTTACCACGTCTCTTGCAAAAGAAGCATACGCAGAGCAGATACAAATCTCACAGTATGATTATTATCCTAATATTAATTCCAATTTTTTTGACGAAGAAGGGAATGAAATATTTCTTGATTCATACGAAGGAAATGCAGTACTTCTTGTATTTTGGGCTAGTTGGTGCGGCTCATGCTCAAATACATTACCGATGCTTGATAATTTACAAAAAGATTTTCGTAAATTGCCATTCCGTGTGCTTGCTGTTTCAGAAGATTATCATGGTGTTGAAAAAATAAAACAATATTACAAAGCAAATGATATTAAATACTTAAAAATATTCCATGATTACCAAAATCAGCTTTTTAAAGAGCTTGAAGTTGTGAGTTTGCCTACTGCATTTTTAATTAACTCAGATGGTAAAATTAAAGCTATGTTCAAAGGAATAATAAGCTGGAATGACGATAATATTCGTAAGATAATCCTCGATGAAATGGACGACAACACAGAAATGCCAAGAAACAGCTATGTATCACCAGTGATACATACATCGTCCAAACCAAAAAAAAATGATAACGTAAATAACAATAACAGAGAAAAAACAGATGCCAAAGCAAGCCAATAACTTAATGACTAGTGCTAACACAACTGCCATTGCTCCTAAACGCATAGGTAGATTTGATCAACTGCTTTCCCTACTACCTTTTGGTTTTGGAGAAAACAATCCAGTTATTGCGGTTCTTCGCCTAGATGGGGTTATTGGAAAAATTGGCATGACAAAATCTGGAATGACCATGAAAGACCTAAATAAGTTGATAGAGAAAACGTTTAAAATAGATAAGCTAGAAGCAGTGTGCTTGGTTATTAATTCTCCTGGTGGCTCTCCGGTGCAATCGGATCTAATAGCCAAAAGAATTACCACTCTTGCAAAAGAGAAAGATATAAAAATTTTTGGATTCGTAGAAGATGTTGCAGCATCTGGTGGATATTGGCTAGCATGTGCAGCAGACGAAATTTATGCTAGTCATAGCTCTATAATTGGTAGTATAGGAGTTATATCAAGTGGTTTCGGCTTTCATGAAGCAATCAAAAAGCTTGGTATAGAGCGCAGGGTTCATACAGAAGGTAAAACAAAATCTGTACTTGACCCGTTCAAACCCTCTAGAGACTCTGATGTTAAAATCATTAAAAAAATCCAAAAAGAAATTCATCAGCATTTTATCGATACTGTAAAAGAGCGCAGATCTGGTAGACTAACACAAAGTGATGATATTCTATTTAATGGTGAATTCTGGACGGGACAAATCGCACTTGATTATGGCTTAATAGATGGTATAGGCGACATGTATTCATTTATACAGAAAAAATATGGAGACAAAGTTAAAATAGAATATATTGAAAACAAACAATCTTGGATCAAGAAAAAATTAGGCATGGCTAGCTTGTCAAAAGAATTTACCAGTGACTTTGCAGATTCGCTTGTAGATTCATTAGAGCAAAAAATAGCCTATAATAAATTTGATATTGCCCAGTAAGTGATAGAGATTGAAAAAACTCATCACTTACAGAAAAATTGATAATTTACACTCAATAATATAAAAAACCTCAATCAGATAAAATTAGTCAATTTAGACGAATTAATGACTAGAAGCGATGGGCTACCCTATAAATAATAAACCAGCGAAGCAGCTACGATATAAAAATTCAAAATAAATTGACTATTTTGGCTTGACTCTTGTACCGTATGGCTATATTTTGTCTTCTGTATTTTTTAAAAAATTAGGTTATAGTCGTGTCTAAGAAAAAAGGTAAAAATCTTTTAGTAAAGTTGGTCAGTACTGCTGGTACTGGGTATTATCTTATAAAAAAGCGTAATCCTAAGACTCTTACTGAAAAGTTATCTTTTAGGAAATACGATCCTAGAGTGCGTAAGCATGTTGAGTTCAAAGAAGCAAAGATTAAATAGAGTTATAAACATATGACAGTCAAGATTCGTTTAGCAAGGGGTGGAGCAAAGAAGCGTCCTTATTATAAAATGGTGGTAGCTGATGCAAGAGCTCCTAGAGACGGAGATTTTATTGAGAAAATTGGTACATACAATCCTTTTCTAAAAAAAGATGATAAGGAACGTGTGACTATGAAGTCTGATCGTGTTAAACATTGGCTTTTAAGTGGTGCTCAACCAACCGAGCGTGTTGCCCTATTTATTAAAGATGCAGGAATAACGTTACCTGACTCTATCTTGAAAAAAATAGAAATTAGAGAGAAAGCTCAAACAAAAAAACCTTCTAAAAAAGAATTAAAGGAACAAGCAGCTTCTAAGTAACTGCAACCTATCTTTTTTGTTGGTGTTTTTTGATAATTTATGCTGCTTCTGTCAAAAACGTTATTATAGAAGCATTAGAAAGCCGGATTAGCTCAGTGGTAGAGCAACCGCCTTGTAAGCGGTCGGTCGTCAGTTCGAATCCGACATCCGGCACCATTGAAACATAATAGACATAGAGTTGTTTATAATTCTTCTTCAAAATGCTTAGATTACCCCATCAAATCGTTGCCTACTAATTATAGATAGAAATTGAGAAATTTTACCACCCACATTGATGGAAACGATTACGAATAGATCCGCACAAATATATAGTAACCTGTCATCCCGTAAATTTGAGTATTAATATATGAACTCCCCCCAACCTGCCATATCGTAAATTGGAGCATTACTGTTCCCTCAATGTCATCTCATAAACGAGCTTCTTTGCGAGTTATAAGAGATCTCTAAAGCATAGGAATTAATTCTGCAATCAAGAGATTCCGTATAGCTCACAAAAATATTCGCTTACGGAAAGACAGCGGGGACAAAGGTCGTTTTCGGAACGACAAATAATTCACTATAAATTCATTCGCAATTTTAAACTTCCTTGATGATTCATAAATTTCTTTGCAAATGTGTTTTTATATCCTGCACTAAACTGTATCCAATGAGATTTTGATGTTACTCCTAATCCTAAATTATACTCAGTGTCTTTATCCCCAGAACCCATAGTAGAATCCGAGTTTGTTAGCACTATTGACTTAAGCCATCTAGCTTTTATCTTAGGTTTATTCTGTGTGAAGGTATGATCTATAGAGCCAAAAATCTCCGGTATAACTTGCATACCATCTAAATAGATATCGTCTTTACTGAACTTTATGCCAGGAGAAACTATCCCCTTATTAATACCAGTCTTTTTTGCATAAGAAAAGTTCATTATATCAGCTCCTGTCTCATCATATGCATCCTCATCAAAAGAGCTGTAACGCACCCCTAAACTAGGAACTAAACTACTTCCTATCTGTTCTATGCTATATTTATATCCGATATTAGTATCAATTACATAAACATGTGAATTATATTTACCTGATGCAGCAAGAGTAATAGGGTCAGATGATGGCGCAGTAATGATCTTTAATTTTTTATCATGAACTTTTGTATACCCATAGAGTAACGTGCCACCTATCGTCCAGCTTTCAAATCCATGATATGCACTATATACAGAGAACATAAACGACTCTGCATCACTCTTATCCCCTTCTCTATAGTCACTAGACCTCATGAAAGATTTAGAGTATGTGAAAGCTGCACCTGCCAATATATCACTCTCTAATAAAACATCACCTCCGAGTGAAAAGCCTGCCATAGTCGTTTTATAACCATACAGCTCTTCTTCACCTGTTTTTATAGCTTTTCCTCCAATAGCGCTCAACCATACTCCAGATTCTTTATAACTATCATCTCCCGAAGAAACGCCAGATAAATCAGTTGTTATTCTTTTACCTATAGCAGTTAATGTACTTGCCGAGACATGCTCATTTGCACTTGCGCCAGATACATTAGCAGGAATAGCATTTTGTATAGCTTCCAACTTATGTATTGCTGTTCTTATTTTCTCTGTTTGATTTTTAATCGCCTTTAGATCATCAACAACTTTATGTACCTTTTTGCTAATTTTCCTACTTCAGTTATTTTGTCTTCCAAAGAAGAACCATCTTCAAATGCTGTTTTTACACTCTTTGCAGCATCAACGACATCATCTACGTCTGAACCAATACTAGTAGCTGCGTCAGCAATATCTACCCCAGCATCTATTGCTTCTGCTACATCAACACCAGCAGCAACCACATCTAGACCAGGTACTGCAAGTGCAGCTATTCCTACCACTGAAATAACATCGTCCCACCAATGGGCTTGAACATTATTGCTAATTAGAGCCGTAGATAGTATCAGACATTTTAGTTTGTATTTATATTTCATAGCTATACTTTCTTTTTTTCTATGAAGTATAGTATTTTGAATATTAATCTTGCTCAAATAAATATGTGCAATGTACTAAAATTTTAACTAAGATAAGTGATTTTAATATCAGAGATAGTTACGATAAATTACTTAGCCGCATATTGCCTACCAGCAATCTTCTTTCTTAACTCTGTTACTAAAAGATCTACAGCTACTATATTCTCAGAATCGTAAGGGATAATGAGATTTGCAAATTTTTTACTAGGTGCAACAAATTTTTGATGCATTGGCTTTACCGTTGCAAGATATTGTTTCCGGACATTTTCTATAGTTCTCCCCCTTTCTTCTATATCTCTTTTTATTCTCCTCAATAAGCGCTCATCATCTTCAACTTCCACATAAAGTTTAATATCAAGAATATCATGTATCTCCGGTACAGCTAACACTAAAATCCCCTCTAAAATGATTATATCTTTAGGAAGGAGTGTCTTTGTCTTACCTGTTCTATTACTCGTAGTGAAATCATATATAGGTACTTCAATTGGCTCACCATTTTTCAATTGTAATAAATGTTTTTTTAATAAGCTAAACTCAATAGAATCAGGATGATCAAAATTTACCTTGCTTCTTTCTTCTATTGTCATATGAGATAAATCCTTGTAGTAAGAATCTTGGCTAATTATAGCTGCATCATCACCTACTTGCGCTTTTATTTTATTTGCTATGGTTGTTTTACCAGCTCCAGTACCACCTGCCACACAGATTATAGTAGTTGCATGTGCTGCAGAGATATTAATAAATAAAATTAGTAAAAATACCGATCTTTTAAAAAAAAATGCCATTGTTAATTCACCCCATTAATCGCAATTAGTTAGAAGTCAAAACCTTCGAGGGGGAGTTTAATTTTTTTGATTTTATTAGTCAAATTGAAATTATGTTTAAATGAATTATAATTTTGTTAGCCTAGATTCTAGCTTATATATTGCGTGCATTTTACTTGCTAACTCTAGATTATGAGAAACCATAACGACAGCTGCGCCGAATTTTTCAGCTGACTCTAGTAACATGTCAAACACCTCTAAAGCTGTATGCGGATCTAAATTACCCGTTGGTTCATCTGCTAAAATTATTTTAGGATTGTTAATAAGAGCTCGTGCAATTGCGACTCTCTGCTGCTCTCCACCAGATAGTTCACCCGAGACGTTATACAGCCTTTTACCAAGACCAAGCTTTTCCAACATATCAGCAGATCTATCCATTGCCTCATGCTTTTTTATACCAGCAATAATAAGAGGCATAGCAGCATTCTCTTGCGCAGTAAAATCTTTTAATAAGTGGTGATGCTGGTATATGAATCCCATATCTTTAAGACGAATCTCGTGAGCATATCGCAAATTAGATATTTTCTCCTTTGGTACTCCATCTATTATAATATCTCCACTATCTGGCAAATCAAGAAGACCTGCAATATGAAGAAGCGTTGACTTTCCACTACCAGATGCGCCGATAATAGCAACCATCTGACCTGCGTATACCTCAAGATTGATGTCATCAAGCACTTCTACTAAAGACCTGCCTTGTTTATAATCTTTTGAGATATTCTTGAGCTCTAATATAGGTTTTTTACTCATATCTCATTGCCTCAATAGGATTCAATGAAGATGCCTTATAAGCAGGGTATATAGTTGCAAGAAATGATACTACAAGTGCAAGGCTGGATATTAATATAATATCTGAAATTCTTACCACTGATGGCAGGCTATATAGGAAATATATTGCAGGGTCAAAGATTGTTAGCCCAGATATTCCTTCTAAGAATTTTCTAATACTCTCTATATTTTTGGAAAATAACAAGCCAATAATAACACCAAGAGCTGCTCCTATAAAACCTACTAACATACCGTTAATAATAAAAATATACATTATCTGACGGGTAGAAGCGCCAATAGTTCTCAAAATAGCAATATCTTTGGTTTTATCTTTTACTACCATAAAAAGACTTGAGACAATATTAAAAGCAGCAACAATCATTATAAGAGATAAAATAAGAAACATTGCACTACGTTCAACTTCAAGAGCATTTAAAAATTGTGTATTATCCTGCAACCAGCTTTTGACTTGCACAGAAGCTCCAAGCTCTTTTTGAATCGCTATAGAATACTTCCTAGCTAAATCAGAATTATCAACACTGGCCTCAATTAAATTTATATTATCCCCACTTGAGAAAAATGTCTGCGCCGCAGAAAGTGGCATTAATATTGTTCCAGCATCATATTCATATAAACCGCTATTAAATATTGCAATTACTGTAAAATCTTTTGCTCTTGGCATATTACCAAATATTGTAGGAAGCACACTAGGTACTATCATTTTAATTTTAGAGCCGCTAGAAACACCTATGTTTCTTGCAAGTTCAGAGCCAATGGCGACTACGTTAGAACCATGATAATCAGAAAAGCTTCCATCAAATACGTTTCTAACTATCTCTCCTTTATTTTTCAAATCTTCAATATCAATGCCTTTGACAATTGCCCCACTATTACTTCTTTCTCCGAGAATTAGAGTCTGCCCAGATACTACAGAAATAGTTTTAATAACAAAGTTAGAATCAGATAATTTTTTTAATACAGATTTATGATCTTCAATTGTTTTCCCAATCGGAGTGATGTGTATATCACCGTTAAGACCAATGATATTTTTTGTAAGCTCTATGTGAAACCCATTCATCACAGACATTACTACAATCAGAGCTGCTACACCTATGGTAATTCCAATAAGGGATATGGCTGAGATAATAGAAACGAATTTCTCATTCTTTTTTGCGATAAAGTACTTGAGAGATACTATAGAGATAAAATTACTTAACATTTATACTATTAATTACTTTCGTTATAGCATCATCTGGCAAGACATCTTCTACTTCAGCTGAAGCTCTGTGCTTGAGTTCTACAAGACCAAGCTTTGCTTTTTTTGAACCAACTATAATCTGCCAAGGAGAACCTATCAAATCATGAGTTGCAAATTTCACTCCCACACGTTCGTCAGTATCATCATATAAAACATCAATATTTTTTGCTTTAAGCTTGTTATAGATACCATCTGCAAGCATATGTGTGTTTTCGTCTTTCATATTGAGGTTAATTACAGATACCTTAAAAGGTGCAACCTTTATTGGCCAGATAATGCCTTTATCATCATGACTTACCTCAATAAGAGCAGCAACAAGCCTAGAGATACCAATTCCATAAGAACCCATATGTACTGGCACTCTTTGACCTTTATTATCATTGACCATAGCGCCCATAGGCTTTGAATATTTGTCAGCAAAATTAAATATATGACCAACTTCTATTCCTTTTCTTACTGATAATTCAGCCTCACTAATAGGGCAATTTTTGGGATCATGCTTCTCATCAGTTGCAGCATATAAAGACTTAATATGCTCTATATCATGCATCAGGGTGTCGCCAACTAAATCAAATTTCTTGTCGTAATACAACGTACTTTCCCCAGTATCTGCAAGTACATGAAATTCATGACTTAAATCACCTCCTATTTCACCAGTATCAGCCTCAAGAGGTATAACGCTCAAATCTAGATCATTAAATGTTGCCATATAGGCTGCAAATACTTGATTATATGTTTTAACTGCAGATTCATGATCAATATCTAGTGAGTATGCATCTTTCATCAAGAACTCCCTCCCACGCATAACACCAAAACGTGGTCTTATTTCATCTCGAAACTTCCACTGAATTTGATATAATACCTTTGGTAGATCACGATAAGATTGAAAAGAATGTCTTGCAATATCAGTAATAATTTCCTCATTCGTAGGACCAAATAGCAAGTCATGACCGTGACGATCCTGAAATCTTAACATCTCTTTTCCATACACATCAAAACGCCCAGATTCACGCCATAATTCTCCACTTTGAACACATGGCATTAATATCTCAACAAACCCAGACGCATCCATATTGAATCTTACAATATTTTCAACATTCCTCAGTACTTTAAGACCTAGTGGAAGCCAATTATAAATACCTGCAGAATTTTGACGTATCATACCGCTTTTAAGCATAAGCGAGTGAGATACTACTTGAGCTTCTACAGGTTTTTCTTTTAATACTGGTAAAAAATATTTTGATAATAACATAATAAAAATTAATCCCTATTTACATCTAAGCATTGCTAAAAACTCCTTACGCTTTTTCTGTTCATTATTATAAATGCCAGTAAAATGAGTTGTTTCCATAACACTATCTGTTTTCAATACACCCCTCATACTCATACAGCTGTGCGTTGCAGATACTCTAATTGCCACCCCTTGAGGTTTTAAATGTTCTTGTAAAGAGTTTGCAATGGAGGATGTCATTTTCTCTTGCACTTGTAAACGTTTTGCGAATGCATCTACTAACCTTGCAAGTTTACTAATACCAATAATCACCCCATCTGGTATATATGCTATATCTACTGCTCCAGAGAAGGGTAGCATATGGTGTTCACATAGCGAAGTAAATTTTATACCACGCAGCAGAACGATATCATTATATTCGTCTATATCATAAAATTTCTTATCAAGAATTTCTTCAATTTTGGCGTTATAACCAGAGAAAACTTCAATATATGATTTTACTACTCTTGAAGGTGTATCAATTAACCCCTCTCTATTGGTATCTTCACCAATGTAACTAAGTAATAGTTTTACAGCATTTTCCGCTTCTTTCCTACTTGGTTTCTGCATAATTTTATTTGAGAATTTTTTACGCTCTAAGGAAGAAGTTTCTATCACAAATGGATATAAATATCAAATTCCTTCCATCTTTCCAGACTCTTCAGGGTTATTATCTCCTCCTAGTATAACAGGATGTTTATCAATAAAACTAATATCACATGGATGAATTTTGGTATTTAAAGGAGATATAAAAATTCTCGGTGTTTTTTTAGCATCGCTTTTAACACTGAAATCGATAGACTCATTAGTATTGTTATTATAATCAAGACATTTTTCTGGTTCCGGAATAGATTGCATCTGATGATTATTTTCATGATGAGCTGAAGAAGACACCTTGTTTTGTATCATTTTATTCAATGCTGCAATATCCTCATTTTCTGAGTGCTTCCTTGCCATTCTTTGCCCAAATTTTTCACCTTCTTCATATCTTTCCAAACCAATCAAGATATTCATTTTCACTTTGATAGCAAAGATATTGTTTGGGTGCTTTTTAAGCGTTTTATTAATACATTCCAATGCTTCTTCATATCTTTTATGATCTTCTGACATGCGTATTGCAAATGCTTTTTCTTTCAGTGCATTAAAATTATTAGGATTTTTTTCTATTTCTTCCTCTGCATATAATAATGCTTCCTCATATTTTTCTAGACGGTTTAATGAGTAAATTTTAAAATATATAAATTCAGGCTCTTTTTGAGTAATGTGGTTGACTTAAAATCAGACTTAAAGCCTTATTATATTGTTCTGTATTGACTAAATCGATGATCTTATTTTTGGATTTCTCAAATTCAGAATCATCAAAACATGAACAAAAACAGCAACAAAGATAATAAAGGCAATCTTTAAACATGAGTAATGCTCTAATATTGGTTTGTATTTCAACCTATTTTAACATATTTTTTATACTTGTTCTTCTCATTTTTATATTTGTCTGCGTCTGGCAGAGGGTCTTTTATAGCAGTAATGTTATTCCCCTTATCTGAAATTTCTTTATTGATCTCAAGCCATTTTATAAGATCAGGTGATTCTTCTTTTATTGCATCAATGGGGCATTCAGGTACACAAACTCCACAATCAATACACTCATCTGGGTTGATTGCGAGCAGCAATTCATCTTCATAAAAACAATCAACTGGGCATACTTCTACGCAATCAGTATATTTGCACTTGACGCATTCATCTGTAACAACATAAGTCATAGCTGGAGTTATACCTCCTGTTTAAGTTGAGCGAGAATTACTCTAACTCTCATTAAAGTAGCAAGTATAAAATACATGATGAAGCTTACAAACATTATCATCAAAGGCATCATCATTGAATTATGTATAGCTGAACCACCTAATCTAATGACGCTTGCTGGTTGGTGCAAACTATACCAAATATCTACGGAAAATTTTACTATTGGAATATTGATAAAGCCTATTAAACACATTACAGAAGCAGGTTTTTCTGCTCGCAATATGTTAGATCCACTATTAATGATAGAGATATAGCTGATATATAGCAAAAACAGAACTAACATAGATGTAAGCCTTGCATCCCATACCCACCATGCACCCCATATGGGTTTACCCCAAATAGAGCCAGTAACTAGAGTAATGAGCGCAAATACAGCGCCAATTGGTGCTGATGCTATAGCTAAAATATATGACATTCTTGTTCTCCATATTATCGCAAAAAAGCTGCAGACACTCATGAAGCTATATATTCCAAGACTCATCCAAGCAGATGGAACATGTATATACATGATGCGCACCATTTCTCCTTGCTGATAGTCTGGGGGAGAGTTAAAAAAGGCGTAATAAATCCCTATGCAAAACATAGAAGGAGTTGCAAATAATAAAATTGGCACTAAGAATTTTTCTATCTTTAGAAAGAATGCCGGAGTTAAAAATCTATACATCACTCCTGATCATTATTGTAGACAATATACCTTGAGAATGCGTACCTCCTTTATGAAAACTTCTTCTATAGCTTGGATACTTCTCATTCATAGCATATGTATCGTCTTTGATGTGATGAACGAGCTCTATATTTTCCTTTTCTATCTTCCTTTGAACATAACCGCTAATATCAAACATGTACCTATTTGTATTTTTTGAAGCGATGAATAAGTCTTTATAGGAATTATCATCTTCAATAAAGTCATTGTAAAAACCACTATCAACTTCATAAGATGCTTGCTGAATTGAAGGACCGATAATTGCCTTTATATCTTTTGCTCCTTTTGCTTTCATCATATTATTCACATTTGATATGATATTAGCTTTTGCACTCCGCCATCCGCAATGCGCTGCTCCGATTATGTCTCCATCGCTGCTTGAAAAAAGTACAGGCACGCAATCTGCTGTTAAGACAGATAATATAACATTTTTGTTAGTGGTAATAGACCCGTCTGCTTCTGGATAATTAGAGCAATCTGTAACATCTTCATCAATCACTTCATTTCCATGAACTTGTTTTAATATTACTATATTTTTTGCATTATAATCAGATTTTATATTTTTTATATTATCTGATACCTCACAAAGCTTTGATGCATCATTCTGATGTTTATATTTGCTATAAATACCAGTAGAAGCTTTATATTCCTTGTCAAAAATTTTATAATAAACTTTATTCTTAATGAGTTCTAGCTGCATGATATTTAAACATGTTAATTATATAAAGTTACCAGATAATATCTTGGCTAGTCTACAAGATCAATTTAAATCAGAATTTAATCTCTCACCTTGTATGGGAGCTGAGCTTGAATTTTATATTCATGGAGATATTAAACTCAATCTACTCGAGCAAAGGATTAATTGTGAGATCAAGAAAGAAAGAGGTGAAAATCAATATGAAATAAATATAAAACCTTCATGTAATATCCAAGAATATGCAGAAAAAATAAAAAAGATTAGAGAAGATATCATTCTTCATACAGAAGCATTAGGTGCTATTGCTGACTTTACTTCAAAGCCATTTCCTGACGATTACGGAAGTAGTATGCATATACATTTAAATTTTCTCGAAGATAAAAATAATGATATTGAAAAATATGCAGAAATATTATGCCACTATATGACCTCTAGTTTAGATTATTTTCTACCAAGTCCTAAAGATTATAAAAGACTTGATAGCAACTTCATGGCACCAACTCATATCTGTTACGGAGGTAATAACAGAACAGCTGCAATTAGAATCCCAGACTCTGCGCCAAAGCGCTTAGAGCATAGGTTGCCTTCAGCAAATGCTAATTCCTATAATGTACTTTACATGATATTAGAATCTATACGGAAAGGGCTAGAAAGCCCCAAGATCATCACTCCTGCATCTAAAATATTTGGCAATAGCTTTGATGCACAATATAGTTTGCAAAGAATAATTGTTAAATAACCAGCATTACCCAATAAGTATAGATTTAGTTACAACTCTTACGCAAGAATAAATCAAAACCTCAACCAAATTTATGCCAACCTTTCAAGCTGTATAAGAGGTGCACATTAGTAAATGCACTATAATTCTTGTACTTTAACTACAGGTACAAGTAAAACAACTCCTGTTAACAGCACTCATCCTATAAACACTTGCGCTTACAAGAATTAGATGCAAAATCCCTTTGATCATAAAACATTGATAAAGGTTTACCGTGGGAAAATTAATGAGTAATAAAGCATATACACCTTCCGTTGTGTTTTCTAGTTTTTTACCTATTTTACTAATAGTGATTTTGTCTTTTATTGACTCGTCTAAAGCATCTGAAGAAAAAACAAACCCAAAAAATCTACTTCTTACTACAACAGTGGGCGCATATCCAAAACCCTCATATATAGTGATGCCTGATTGGTTTGACAATACTAACGATCTTACTCCTAGCGTTGCTTATGAAAAATTTATAGAGTCTACAAACGAAAACAAGCTTCATGAAGATTTAGACAGAGCGATAAAAGATGTTATAGAAAAGCAGATTGCATATGGTATTGATATTCCGACTGATGGCGAAATCAAAAGAGAAAATTATATATATTACTTCTGCAGAAAATTAGGAGGCATCAATTTTTCTGTTCTTACTAAGAAAACAGCAAGAAAGAACTGGCACGGTTTTTTTCCAACTATAACAGGTAAAATCACCCATCCCAAAACACCAATTATGGTGAATGATTATCAATATGCTCAAAACGTATCTACTCATCCTATAAAGGTCACAATACCTGGACCAATGACTATTATAGATTCTTTAGCGAATAATTTTTACGATAACGATAGAGAATTAGGAGAGGACATAGCTAAAGCTATTAACGCAGAAATAAGAGCATTAGCAGCATCTGGTTGCAAATGGATACAGATAGATGATCCAGTGTTAGCACGCAAGCCAGAAAAAGCTTTAGATTATGGTATTGACCTACTGGAAAAATGTTTTGAAGATATACCAAAAGATGTTATCTCTATAGTACATTTATGCTGTGGTTACCCTTCCTGTATAGATGAAAAAGACTTCCCTAAAGCGGAGCAAGATTCATATCTAAAGATAGTAAAAAAATTAGATAATTCTAAAATAAAAGCATTCTCAATAGAAGATACTCATAGAAGAAACAGTTCAGAACTATTTCGTGAATTTAAAAATAGTATTGTTATCCTGGGAGTGATAGATATCGGCAAGTCTCGTATCGAAACCGTAGATGAAATTAAGGATCATATCAATTATGTATTGCAATACATCCCAGCTGAGAGATTAATGATCGCACCGGATTGCGGATTAGGATTACTCTCAAACGAAATGGTAGATGCAAAACTCAAAAATATGAACGAGGCTGTATTAGAAATCAGAAGTGGGTAGGCAGGCATATGACATCATCAAGAGCTCACTATTGACTAAAAAAGCTAGGATATAGCTATAAAAAAAAGACCTCACCTATTTGGAAACAGACGAAGAAACAATAAAGATATTTCTACAGGAAAGCTTGTATGCATTGATAAAAAACTAAAGCCTGGTCAATATGTTGTTATGGATAATGCGTCATTTCATCGGTTAAAAGAACAAAAGAATTAATTGAATCTGTGAGTTATGAGGTAATCTTTTTACCTCCGTACTCACCTGAGTTAAATCCTATTGAAAGATTCTGGGCTAATATGAAACGATAGATTCAAAATAATATATTTAGTTTTAATTAAATTATATGATGTTTTAGTTCACTTCTTCCAAATGCGAAACCTCAACTTAATTTACTATAGATGGAATCTCATATAGATAGAATCAACTTCCATGCTTTAGAGATCTCGTATAATTCTCGCACTTTACGTACTCAAATTTACGAGATAACAGGTTTGGAATAGCAATGCTTCAAATTTACAAGATGACGGTAGGTAATTTGTCATTCACCTCTTTTCAGGTCTTCAATCTTGCGTACTTTACGCATTCCAATCTGAGCTTTTTCTGGTTTATATTCTTCCATACCAGCATTGGTTCTGTGAATGTTAATATCATCAACATATTTATCTACCTCGGAAGATATCTCCATCTTACGATTATCAATTCCCTGCAGTACTTCCTGACTATCATGATAATTGTTAATTGCAGATTGCAGCTCTTCCATCTCTTGCTTATAATCTTCAGATGAAAGACCGTTTTTCTCATGATAGTTCTGTAATAACTCTTTCATATTATCTTTTGTAATATCCTGATCTGGATATTCCTGTGCTAGCATTTCATATCTAGGTTCTAAATATTCTTTTGCAAGACCAAATGTTTCCTCATATTCGTATTGGCGATGTATGAATGAATCCTGAGTCATAATATCGTTCTCTACTTCATGCGCCCTATCTATCATATGCTCCATATCCGAATCATTAGCATATTTACTCATATATGTATCACCCATCAAAGCAGGATCTTCGCCTTTACTTAACGCATCGTGTACTTTGCTTTCAACATTCTGCTTTTCAAGCTCTCTAAATGCAGAAAGATCTGTATGATCTTCTTTTGTAGCCTTTGCTAAGAACTCTGGTGAAGTTACATTTTCACCATGCTTACGGCTTAAATCTTCAATAGTGCGGTCAATATTACCTCGTTCAATCTTCAAACCCTGATCTTTTATCATCTCAGCATGTGTTTGCATGCGATAATTCTTTGCATCAGGATCGGTATTAATCTCGTGCCATGCACCACCTGTAGAATCTCTATTAATTCTAAGTGACTTGTCTCCTACAATCGTTGAATGTATTGAACTCTTCAGACCTTCATATTTAGATATAATTTCTTCACCAGTTTGTCCTTGCTGCCTTTTTTTCATTTTCTGCCTCTCATCTGCAGCATATTTCAGCTCTTCCAAAGTACGGATAGTTTTATTATGCTTACCAAATAGACTTATTCCTTGATTGGACATCTCAATATATGCATCTACATAGGCTTCTTGGAAGTTCTTAGCAGCTGCTGCATCTTTTGCATACGTACGAAGCTCTCTATCATTTGTCAAAGAATCGATAGACTTCTTATCATCTGATGATAACTTATCATAATCTTTGCCAAATTTACCTTTTGCGAACTCTCCTTTCAATTCTGAATATTTCTTATCTGATAATCCACTCGCTAATTTACTTGCGTTCTTATCACTAAGCGCTGGATCTATTTGCTTGAGTTTATTAAATAAAGCTTTTTGATATTGGGTAATTCCATTTCTATTAATACCAGACTGTTTCAGACCACTAGATCTCTGCGCCCTTTCAAGCACTGCTTTATTAGGATTGCTTGATAATGCATCTTTTCTTAAAGAGTTTATACGCCTTTTATCCATAAGAGCAGATGGCGTATACCCAGATAATTTTTCTCGCCTCTCCTGACCAATGGTTTTATCTAACAACCTTACTCCCTTTCTTTTTGCAAGAGCTTTTATACCAGCTGGCATAGCAGCTAAAAGTTGATTAGATTTGTGGAAAGTATTAATCATTGCGGCTTCTCCTACATTCCCAATCTCTGTAAGATTACCTGAAGTACCAGTAATTAATCTTGCGATTGAAACTGTCAATTCATTAAATTTCATAAGAAGATAGATGGCAACAAATATCAATAGCAATCCATCAAGCTGTACAAATTGTCCATTCCAGAAATGATTAATACGCCTTACATCTTTTTCGGGGTCTAAAAATGGAAGATCAATATACCTCTCTCCCGTGCACTCATATGCAGCGCAGAAATCATCATCTTTCGAGGACTTAGCATTAATAATATTATTTTTTGATTTAAAATGATCAATTGGGATTGGTATAAGTGTCTTTTTTCTTGTAAAATTCTCTCCCCTCATTGGGCGTGGAAACCACCAGTAAAAAATGGAATCCCCCCCAACAGGACTCATCTCTCTTTTTGTATTTTTTCCAAATAATGAGCTTCCATCATCGTTTTTCATCTGGGGAATATCATATTTACAGATTCTAAAACCCAGAGCACCATATATTTCTTGCCTTAATATCATTGAAATAAATATCAAGCCAGTGAAAAGTATTATTGGCTGCACAGCATATGATATGAGCTGTTTTAACCAATTCTCAAATAAAGACCTGGTAAGACCAAAAAGCATAAAGCAGATAAATATAGGTCCCATAGTAATTATCATTCCAATAGCTATGAGAGCAGTAAGGTAAATGATTGCTGCCTCGAAGAAAACCATCAAAACAAAGTAAAGAGCTATGATAAATAAAATGATATATATGAACCCCCTCCAATCAACAAATAGCAAAGAAAGCAGCTTTGAAAGAGTTTCTGGAGCAATCATTAAAGATATTATATCTGGCGATCCAGGACCCGTAGCCCCGGCTTCCATTATCATTTTCAATATCTGTTCAACCCCGCCGATGAAATATACAAACAGATAATCATTGAAAAATGTCCAACTATACTCGCTACTAAGAAGCGCAGAGACAATAGCGATCTTCCCTACTCTTACTATTACCTCAGTTTGCGTAAGCTGTATGTTACCGGCCAAAAATGATAATGCCGTGAACATAATATATAGAGTGAGAGTTGCAGATACTGCAGCCCTATAATTTGGATTATTTACAACTCCTTTATAGATATTTCTAATTAATCCGTAATCATCATCTGTTCCAAATAAAAACTCTTTAACCAACTTCACACCATATGATATAGGATCCGGATCTGATCTAGTTAGTCCAGACTTTACAACAACACGATACTGACCATTATTATCGTCATAAAATTTATCTAGAATTTTAAAATATAACTTTCCATTAACATATTCCCTTTTATTTTCATCTGAACCGTAATCATATACTCTTCCTCCAGCTTTACGGGTTTTTCCATTTTTATCAATTTCTGTCATAGAATAGCTAGTAGGCTCTCCTAAGTGAAAATTTAGCCCATCCGGCTCTTTTTGCGTTGAGATTAATGAATTAGGGTCGTAACCTGGTTTTGTGATTAACGCATAGAGACCCACTCCCCTTTTAAAAATACATGGCACATTGGCTATTTTCGCATTAATGGTTTTGGTACACATTGTTTGATCAATAAATTCACATGTCTGCAACCTTTCGCAGAAACTAGACAATTTATTACTATCTTTCTTTGTACCATACCACGGACACCAAGCAGACAATTCTCCCTTGCTATTATCATCTAAACCATATTCCCATCCCTTCACCATTACGGTCAAGACCCTGCCATTCACTCTATAGTTTGAGTCTATCCAAGGACCAACTTGATCAGCTCCTACTTGACCTTCAAGCTTATCTTTATCATATCTAGAAGACACATTAAATTTAGCATGACCAAAATCATCAGCATCAATACAGACTTCTGAACTACATCCAGATAAAAGTAGCGATACACAAAATATTAGAAGTAACTTTTTAATCATTATTGTTACCCTCTACGCTTAACTTTCTGATCTATGATTTTTGCTTTTGCAAAATTCTTCACCTTCCCCAAAGCACGGGTTGGACTTACTATCTTATCCATATCATTTGTAATATCTTTTATAGGATTTAGCCCTGTTTGTAATTTACCATACTTACGTGCAGCAAGTACGTTAGTTAGATATTGAGTAATTAATGTAACATAATCTACTAATCCGTTAGATAATTTACATAAAGCAAAGAATAAAAATGATGATGTTGCAACAACCGCAAATGTTCCAGAAGAATTATAGAAACCATCAATTGTGTTGCTATCTGCGAGTTGTGGGATATAGAACGGTATCCCTGGCAAGAATGGCAAGCTAAATGAGAAATTAATTGGAATACCAAGATTATTTAAATCAAGTGAAATAACAAGCGGAATTAATGTACCCCAACATGCCTTAACCACTATTTTTGATAACTGAGCTCCCATAATTTGTTCAATCAGAAGGAAGAAAATAAGCAATATTGTTGGCTGCATCATATAGTTAAACATAATAGATATCCAACTATCAAACATACTTTTCGTACGCTCAAAAAGAATTAGAGTAATGAAAAATGGTGCAAGAGATATCATTACTGCAAGACCTAAAAATGCAAGACAGTAACTTACTATCACCTCAAGGATTGCCCTGAAATATAAGAAAATACCATAAATAGTCATTATAGCAAAAAACGTTAGACCATTAAAAGGTTGTAGTAATTGTATAAACAACAACCCCCAGGTTCTCGGGTTAGTATATTTATCGAAAATAGGATCTATGAAACTGAATACATTATCCACCCTACCGGTTACTCCCACTACTGAAGTCAGTAAGTAATCTGTACCGCTAACAAAAACATCAAATAAGTTGCTATTAAAAAACGACCAGCTAGTGTCACTAAATAACGCAACCACTATTGCTATCTTTATCGTACGTACTACAATATTTGTCACTGTAATCTGCGTGGCACCTGCTAAAAACATCAACCCGTATATTATTATGTATAAAGTAAGTGCAGTGCGTGCAATATTTTGCAATATAGGATTTTTTATAAGTTTAAAATATATTATTTTTGACAATTCATTAAACTTTTCTCTTAGAGGCTTCACTAAGTCACCATAGACTACATCAGAGAACCATGTAGAACCTGTATAGTTCGCAGTATTTACTGTTATATTACCAGTAATAGCATTATCTGGAGCTATTACCCTCATCCATAAATATCCAGATTTATCAGCATTCCCCCTGAAGTTTTGATCAGCAGATGTCCCGCTAGTTGAGTCATCTGCAACGCTATCTTTTAAAATTACATATTCAATTTTTATTTTATCTAAATCCTCTTCACTAATGTTTCCAGATGAATGACCTATCTCAACATGCATTAGGTACCGTCCAAAATGAAGAAAATTCATAAAAAATTCACTAGATGAAGTAATTATACTTTCTAACTTAACATAATCATTAATTGACTCTCCGTTATATTTGTCAAAATTCTCCATAAATTGGGTCTGAGTACTATACATCCCATCAATAGACCAGCTGCTGGTAAAATCTAAATCTCCATTAGCATCACTCTTATAGTAAAAAAAGTTTTTATTAGAAAATGGGGAATAAGCGAATTTTTCTTCTATAGGCTTTATAGTAGTTCCATCCAATTTAATTTCCATTCCTCTGCCTTGATCATAGTAACACAAAGGATTATTATCTTTACCATTTGCACTATCGGAGCAAGCTGATATATTTTGTTGATTTTTGTTAAAATATTTATTCTCTACTACCCCCCCTAAGGTCTTAAAATTCATCTGAACATCACGATAGTAATTGGCGTATGGTATACAATATTTAGCATAATCATCTGCACTAGTAGTGATTACATCATTGCACCACCGATCTGTGCTAGTATATATTATTCTATTATCTTCAAGGCTAGTATCAGTATAAATTACAACTGGATTATCCCCATACCCTAGCTCTTTCTGCATCTGAGAATCACTACCAAAATAATATTTACTATTATCTATAGTGACGTTAATTACATCACCCTCTTGAACAGGGATTTTCTCTCTTCCTTTAAAATTAAAATAGTCTGTATAATTCCTTATACGCTGACTATAAACCATCTCTGGAGTATCTTGATATTTCAGTAGCTGACCATTTTTATATTGGTAAAAATCTGATAGATAGCGTTTTTGTGAGTAGTCGTATTTCTGAATAAACAATTGAGGCTTTTTAAACCTTGGATCTATACGATATAATAATTTATATTTCGTTGGTCTTGATTTGAGCTTGTCCGTCGACCACTTTATCTGCAATAGTTTATCTTCTTCAACATAGCTTCCAGTAGCTATCCATTTTCCCGAATTATCTATATTTAAAGAAACATCACCATTGGTTATACTTGTAAATTGTGGAGGGTCAAGACATGAAGATATTGCCGAATCCATGGACTTAACATCAGCATTCATCCAGTCAAATTTGTCATCATCAGAACCAGCATAAACATTAACGTTTAAGCCTATTAGAATAATTATCATAAATGATCGAATTAAATACATAGTCATCACTTCTTATCGTCTATTTTATCTGATATGTTTGGTCTTCTAACCTTACTATTTGATTTTTTATTTTCACTTATTTCGCTCTTTTCATCAGAGCTACTCTGTGGAGAACTGTCACCTTTGCTAGAATCACTGTTACTATCACTACTATTTTCATTAAAATTTGATCCCGTATTCTCTCCAGAACTACTATCACTGTTAGTATCAGAATTATCACTGGTATTTTGGCTTAAATCTTTATTAGATCCACTAGCTGAGCTATCACTGCCACTTGAGCCATAACTGCTACTACCATATGAACTACTTTCACTTCCGCTGCTTGAGCTTAAATTAGAGCTTTTATCCTCACTAGAGCTTCCTTGGCTAATATTACCTATATTACCATCATTCTTTTTTTCTATAGAAGATTCACTAGAACTACCTTGCTCATTACCACTAATATCAGCACGTAAATTCTGTCTTGTAACTTTGCCCCCCTGATCATTGTTACTATCAGCACCTGTGTCTGGATTTTTGGGGTTTGTTTTTGATGCATCGCTTTTGACATCACTATCAATAAATGACGAGCTTCTATGTTTTTGAGAAGAATAATCTTTATTACTTTGTTTTACCCCTCTTACTTCGCTCGTTCCTTTTTGCATTTTGGAATCTAAACTATCACTTCCTCCTCTCTTAGATAGTGGATTACTCTTATCTCCTTTTATCATGCTATCTAATCTTCCACGCGCTGCTTTCTTTATTTCTTGTCGTGATTTTGCATCTAAGCCTATCTTAGATAACGCTTTATTACCCACTGCACCTGCTAATTTTTCACCCATACTAGTAGCAGAAGGACCACCAAATCCACCAGCCATACGTGCGACCATTCTACTTGAAAAATCTATATATCCCCACATACAATATGCTAGCATCATAAGTACTACCATATTTTGCATGCTCATACCCATTTGAGTACTTCTATAGTCAAATCCCCAAGGAGCAAACCAATTGATACAGAATAATTCAACATCTAAAAATGCAGGTGTTACCCCCTTGATGCTTGGGAACGGAATTTTAATTGGTAGAGCGCATTTCCAGCATACGCTATACCCAACTACTTGATCTAAATATATCGTAAATAATTGCGTTAGAATAATTATACCAGCAAGCATAATTACAGGCTCTAGCATGTACCTTATCATGAATTTTAACCAGTGATCAAATAAGTACCATGTGCGTTCAAATAGTATGAATGTTAGGAAGAGTGGAGCAAGGCCAATAAGAACTGCAATTGCCATAAATGCCATTAAATATATAGCTATTGCTTTCAGCAAAACCATAACTATTATGCAAATCGCAACGAAGATCAAAATGAAATATATCAAACCACCAAAGCCCATAGAAAGTGTTGCCATAATTTGTCCAGCAAAGGTTGAGCTCAAGAAGATCTTTGTCATTACTGCATTTAGGAACATGAATGGATTTGAGACAGACGTAGAGTCAGAGAACATGCTATAACCAGACATATTAGATATAATATCGTCTGAAAAATTAGTGACCGTATCAAATACATACAAATTAAAAAACTCAAAGGTTTTATCGTTCAATAATCCCGCAACTAACGAAATTTTAACAACCCTAATTACAAGATCAGTTTGATTGATCTTCACAATACCAAGTAGAAAGGATGCCCCATATAACATGACATATAATATTAGCATAGCCTTGATATAGCTGAAGAAATTCGTACAGTTACCCTCCCCTCCTGCGCCTTTATAGCAAGTCATATTTTTAAAAATAGTAATAGATGCATGTTTTATTTTATCTTTTAGCCCTTCAAAAAATGGGTTTAGTATATCAGCATAAAATCCACCTTCTGCTATTGTTGACTCGAGATTAACCTGGTATTGACCAAAACTATCTTTATAGTCCTCATCTTTGTTTTTGATACGAAGCCATAAATACCCCTTTTCATCTCCGCCGGTTTTCACCTCACCTGAACCATTCTTATCTGCTAAAATCTTTTGCGGTGATAGATCTTCACTCTTGCTGTTATTAGGGTTTTTTCCATAATCTGCAATAACATATTCTACTACTCCACGCCCAGCAAAACTATCTCCTACAGCGCTACTACCATTTGTATGACGACATTTAGTCTGCCTAATATTTAGTACATAGCCACCAGTATTAGAATCGAATGAGCCTTTGTTAAGAAATCTATATTGCAAATATCCAATGGTATTTTGTTTATATTCTTCGTTAAAAATAACTTTATAATCTTCATCTCCTGTTAAAGAGGATTGACCTTGATAATCTTTATCTTTATTTGAAGAAGATTGGTCTTGATTACCCCGCCCCTTATCTAGATTAGATTGATATTCTGATAAAGATTGACTCTCTAGTATTTTAGCGAACTTATACCCCCCCCTTTCTTTTGCATTACTAGGAGATAGATTGCTATCAATTCTTGTCAATAACCCCGTAGCTGTATCCGCTGAGAACCAGAAATATTTCTTCTTTTGATAATCACCATTATTTATATACTCATGTTCACTATTACAATCTCTATTAAAATTCAATATAAAATTATTGATATCATCAGACCATGGCGCAGTATACTCTCCATCATTAGAATATGCTATTGGTGTAATCTTGTAAGCTGGCTGGTAGCATGGCGTCCAGTCACATACTAAATTTATAAGATTCCACCAACAATCTTTTTTACATTCTGCTATATATATACATTGATCTACATATTTATCTCTTCCATCCCAAACGGAATATCTACCACATGCAGGGTTATAAGTTGTTTTTCCTGCTCTACAATCTATCGTTTTAGTGTGCTTATCAAAAGAGTCATATATTTTTGTATCCTCCATATTAGTTTTCTTATCAGGCAATATGGAGACAACAACGTGATCGTTTTCAAACATCTCTGCTATATTTCGCCATTCATCTGTTTTTGCATCAAAAATCAAAGACACAGGAGATATAGCTTTCTCTTCCACTCTTGGAATGGCTATTAATTTACCATCTTTATCCTTATTAGATAGGGATTGTAGATTATTCTTTGGTATATATGCTTTACATAAACTTATATCTCCTTTTATAGTGAGCTTCACACTCTTATTCGAATCAAGCTTTAGATTAGTATTTCGCCATTTTCCATAAGCATTAGGGTCAAGAGATGGCCCATCTGAAGCTTCCTCAGATGTCGTAATAGTGTAGTTGCTGTTTGCCTTTAATGTAATAGTATTAGTAACTTTACTTGCATTTGAGATAGACTGATTATCATCAAAATTATACCTATATAAACATCCATCTGTTAAATCCATTGCCCCAATTATTGCAATAATCCACAAAACTAAAATCAATATAATTGCAGCTACTACCGCAAGACCTATGAAGACAGATTTGCTACCTTTCATTAGCCAATACCTCCTCGTCCTGTAGATACTTTATCAGCTGCACCGCCGCCTCCACCCGTAGAGGCTTTATCACTTGCGCCCCCACCTCCTCCACCTTGCGCTGGATTTTTAGCCTTACCACTAGCTGCATTTTTTGCAGCAGATGCAGCGTTACTCATTTTATCCATTACCATTGTAGGAGACGCTGTAACTTTTGCCATGCTTGGCCCCCCCGTTAAGTCAGAAGCAAATTCATTTGCATATTGTATAAAGTGATGAAATATTACTACAAAAATCATCACATATAACAAACTTAGTGATAAATTAAGAAAATCCTTCACTTGGTATGCCTGAAATAACATAAAGCTAGTTTTTTCCCATCCACCACCTTGATAGTATTGCCCTAATTTGTACCCAGCACTTGAGGTACATTTCTCTACATCATTTGTAGGTAGTCTTAGTTCGAATGTACTGAAATTGCTATCACCCCAAGAATAATCATGACGCTGAAATTCACAATTGCCGTATATTGCAGAATCATACATAGTCAGCAGTAATGCTATAAAACACCCAATAATTGCTGGCTGTAATGCACAAGAAATAACAATTCTTAACCACGAATCAAAGTAACCTTTCGTTCTTTCGAATAAAATCATTGGAATGAATATCGGGGAAACATATGCCATACCATATAGTGTAACCATGGCAACTAAGTATGCTGTTATGAAATATAATATCGTAGACACAAATACTACTACGAAAACTATACTAGAAATAACTACAATTATGTTACCAGCCAAGAACAAACCAAATATTACTGTAAATAGTGAAAATACACCTGGTGTGGATAAACTATCTGGAACATCATTATTACTGTTAATAGAACTGATAGGACCTCCTGAATTTGAATTCGTTGTCCCTTTAAGCGAACCAAACATGCTACCTACATTTGCAAGAGCTTGCATGCCTAAATAATATCCAACACGACAATCAATAGCATCCCATACTTTATAAAACTCGTATCCAGATTCATATTTTGCTCTATCAAAATTACATAACCCTTGAGAACCACCAGACAAAAACACCATCTCTGTAAGGTTAGATGTTATTTCAACTAATATGGGTAAGGCAAACTCCGTCATTCCATTATGCTTGACTTTATTAGCATCATTTGAATTACCAGAGCTTATCCCAACTGAAAAATATAAAACAAAAATGAATGTGATGATAAATGTTGAAATCTTATTTAGCTCAACATATTCCTGATTCATTACAAGTTTGAATCCATAAATCATAACATATAGAATCAATGCAGCACGGATTGTATTCTTCATAGCAATTAAAAAATCAGGAAATGGTCTAAGATTCTGAGAAAAATTATTATCAAGCTCAGGGCAGTCATTCCCCGTATAAAACACTTTATTCAAGGTTTCACGCAAACAATTAATAGTGAGACCAGAAAAACTAAGTAGTGACTGACTCTTCGACCCTCCATCATAACAAGACTGCCCTAGAGATTTGCAAATCTCTTTCACTGGTGTAGTTTCAGGTGGTTTTGTCTTATAATCCCTACAAAAAAGTGGCGTAGCTCCCCTTGAAGTAGGCATTGTTAGACATAATTTACTATTGATAGGCTTTACGCTTAAAACGATATCTGCAATAAAGTCCTTACCTATAATACCCGTATTCTTCGTTAAACTTTTCAAGGTTTTAGTATCACCAGCATTCATTGTAACAGTAGTGCATACATCCTTATCATCAGCTTTATTTCTTATACAAAATTTGAACTGATCACCTTCTGAACTACAAGCATCTTTAATATAGCTCGTCATATCTATGTTCTTTTGAATAAAACCATAAGCAGTATCATTCACAAGGTAATCATTTGAACCCTTCAATGGTAGTTGGGCACAAGTTTGACCAAATTTGGCATATACGCTAGGAACATAGGACACAAGAACGATTTGTATAAAAATAAACATTCTGAGCATTATTTTCATTATCTAATCCTCACTTTTATCTTTATCTTCACCGCTTGACTCCCTTGAAGAAGACGAATCTGATGAATTACTATTACTTGAAGAGTCAGAATCATCGGAAGATTTCTCGGTGCTTACTTTATCTCCCGAAGGTAACGCATCTCTTGCAGTAGACACCGCATCCTTAGCTAATGCACCAGCTCCTGCGGCTCCGCCGCCGCCAGCAGCAACCATATCTTTAGCCCCCCCTCTTGCTCCAGCTACAGCCTTTGCCATATCCCCTCCCTTGCTTGCAGCTCCCGTAGCTGAAGAAGCAAGCTTCATACCAGCTTTAAAAAGTGTTTGGGGCTTTATAGCCATATTTCCAACTGATACTCCTTCTGTCATATCAGCCGCGAATCTTGCGAGCTGTTCACTAAAGTGATACATCAGATATAGTATGAAGCATGCAATTAGCATCGCATTTATGAGAGTTTTTATTTTATCAAAAATTACTGTTACTAGGCTAAAATACGTCCCTGGCGCAGAAACAATAGCATCACTCTTTATAGCTTTACTTATTGTTTTTTCGCCTATGTCATACACAGCTTGAAATGGATTATTCAACATAAATCCAAGACTATCTTTACATTGCCGCTCCTCTTCCTCTGTGTAGTTAGTCCACTCTTGATCTATATAAAAATACCTTGTCCCCCTACTACCTTTGCCGTCTTTTGCTGGACTCTCTAAATCCACCGTATTGTTCATATCAAAACTTGATTCAGAATATGCAAAATCTTTATGCACATATTTACATTTGCCATAAAATCCAAAATCATATACCGAAAATAATGTGGTCATGAATACTACCACTACCATTGGCTGCAGCATAAATGACATAAGCAACTTGACCCATGCATCAAAATACCCTTTCGTATAATTAAATAAAAACATAGGAACAAACAAAGGAGCTAAAACACCGAGAATCACAATAGAGATGATGCATACCACAGTAGCATTCACAACAAATGCTGCTACTGAAATAATTAATAGAGGATACATAAGTGCAAGTGAAATCAAAGACGGAATGCCAGAAATAATTGCAGGAATTAGAAGATAAACATATGCAGGAATTGGAAAACTCATAACATCTAATTTAGAAAAATCATGATTCCTAGATGCATTTTCAACAATCATAGTCTGCGCCATATCAAGCCCCAAATAGTGGCTTACTCTACAATCAAGTGCATCCCACAAGCGGAGATGCTGCAGAGAATCCGGATAATACACTTTACTAAAGTCACAAAGCTTTGATGGGCTTGCATTAATTATCCAACCAGCAAGTGCATCCATACCATTAAGAAGAAATGGGAGAACCCACTGAATCATCCCATCCATTCTGTATAAGTCATCCGTGCTTCCTGGTGTTATATTAATCCCTACCGAAAAATACACGACAAACAAGAACTTAAAGAGAAAAGTTGTCAATTCAGATTTTTGTGGTACATTCCCAGAAAGCACCATTCTAAAACCAAATAAAATCACATAAATAGTAAGCAATGCACTAACTATCTTATGCATATTAACTTGAAATTGAAATAAAGCACTTGAACGCCTTGTGCTACTCCCCATTAGATCTTTGATATCATCAAAATTACATACCGAATTACTAATCATTAATTTTGCAGACATCTCTTTCACACACTCAATAAGTGGTCCAGACATAACTATTGTAGCTTTAGAATTATCATATGCTCTTTTGTAGCATCCTCCCATATTGCCACATTTAGTAAGAGAAGTGACCTTGTTAGCATCCTTTGCACCTTCTGGGCTTACATCTAAAAAATCAGAGTAAATTGATATAGGATATGGTTCTTTTATATACTTACATCCAATTTGAACCCATCCTCCAAATGCCCTCGTGCCTACGCACATTTTGTCTTTATCTTTCAGTATCTTCCAAGGAAACCATGGTATAATACCCACATCCCACATACTCCCTTGGTCACCTTCTCTCTTATCAAGAAATTTCTTGTGATATTTAGATTTTGGTAAATCCCAAACATTACCTATACTAGCCCAAGGGTCATCACCCGTAATTTGAGATTTTGCAATTACAGCGACAGTCTTGGCAACTGCACCAATTCTTTCTTTTGCTAATTCAATGTTATTACACATTGAAAAACTTAATTTTTGATCATTAAAATCAATCCTATTACTGCGGTCACAATTATTAGGGAACATTTCCTTATCGTTCATATTCACCCTGAGAAGGGTATTTGCATATAGACCAGGGGAGACTATGTTGGCTACTACAAAGCTAAAGAAAGAAGCCGGAATACATGTATGAGAAAATTCAGTACGTAGTAGATCACCTACCCCTTGAGTCTCACATGTAATACTAGATAGAGTATCAAATATTGTATTTCCCGTTTTTTTTACTTTAGAATCATCGCTATCCGACTTAGAATCATCGCTTGACTCTGAGTTAGAATTAGCATCTGTTAAATCAACACGTGCGCTTGCATTGAAGCTGAAAAACACATTTACCAAAATAAAAAATAAAAATACCCTGATGCACTTTATAGGTATATCTGTATATCCAAAATTGCTTAATAATCCACACATCAACTTTGCTGTTTTACTTCTTCATAAAAGAATGGCAACCATTTCTTAGGATCATCCCCATGTTTCTTAATCATCTTATCCATCACTACAACTGTTTCCGCTCTGCCAGATAAAACATTAATCACATTATTCATTCCACTTAAATTAACTTTAGCTATAACCGCATTTACACCTTGCTTTATCAAAAAATATCTAGATGCTGGGTCTGTTGTTTTTATTAGCGTATATTCTCTCTGAGAAAGCATAAATGCAGTACGATATACATTTGTTGCTTTAAGATTAGGCAGGAAAATCTGAGTAGCCGTTTGTTGTATCAAAGTATCGCTAATTTGACTCTTTGTCGCATCTTCTACACTTTGCGTTGCAAAGATGACAAAGGTATTTAGTTTACGCAATACTTTTAACCAATCTTTAATCTTGGGAGCAAAAACAGGATTATCAATCAGTGCCCAAGCTTCATCAAGAACGATCATTGTTCTTGAACCATCCAAAGAGATATTAATTCTGTGAAATATATAGAGCAATACAGGGGAAAGAGATGTTGTATCCTTTAATAATTCAGCCATTTCAAAGCCAAATATCCTGGAATCAGAAAAATTAATTGAGTCTTCATCATTATCAAATATATGAGCATGAGACCCCTTCCCATGCCACATAGATATCCTGCTGGCTAAAGTATCAGGTCCTGACATGCCAAGAAATGGCACTATGTTACCTAGCTTACGATCTCTTTTATCAAGCTTAAAATTACCATCTATAGCCTGAGTTAAAGTTTTTATATCCTCTGCACTTAAATTCTCTCCACGTGTTGTTACAAGCGTACTAAGCCATTCTAAAAGGAACGTCCTGTTTTCTCCAGTATCCTTGAGCTGCAAAGGATTAAATCCACAATTTTGACTAGGATCTACTGCAGTATATACACCACCTATAGATCTTAGAAAAATTTCAGCACCTCTATCTTTATCAAAAAAGAACATCCTAGGCTTAAATTTCTGGGATTGTGCGCATAAAAAATTCATAAGTACTGTTTTACCAGCACCCGTTGGACCTATAATTAAAGTATGACCTACATCTCTTATATGAAAATTAAAATAAAATGGAGTCCCAGAAGTGGTATCTAATACACTCACATGTTCTCCCCAGTGGTTTCCTGATATTTTTCCAAGGGGGTAATTATGCATAGAAGCAAAGCCAGCAAGGTTCAGAGTGTTAATCGTTGATTTTCTAACAACATAATCCAAATTACCAGGCAGCTGACCCCAGTAGCTTGGCTCCATATTGATGCGCTCACGCACTGGCTGCATACCACAGTTTGAGAGTTCTACAGAAGCCATAGATAAGCTATTCTCTAATGCTTTCAAGTCTCTATCAATACATAAGACTGACAAATGGTGTTCACCAAATCCAATTTCACCACTCATTGCCATATCAAGAGCTTGTGAAATTTCCGCTATTTGAGAAACTGCCTTATCCTCAGCTTGAATCATTCTATTCTGCTGCAATTGCATCTTATTAATTGCAATTGTTCTATTGGAAAAACAAAAACTTTGAGCCATTATGAACTCAAATGGCATTTGTAAGAATCCGTCTAACAAACCAGCAGATGTTGCAGGTCCATATTCTCTTACGCTAACAACCCCAGCATACCTACTACCACGAGGTCCTCTCGCTTCAATTGAACGAGAACCAAAAAATAATCTGTTAGTCGATAGATATTGATCAAGTGGAGTTCTAGATACCATCATTGGAGTAGAATCACCGCAATTAACTATTTTACCCAAAAATTCACTGATTTCACAAAAAACACCATCTTGAGCTCTCTTTGTACCTAATAGCTCTACGTCATAATCTCTAAGCGTATTAAGTACTCTTGTCGTCATCTCCTGTAGGCTTTCATGCATTTCACGCATGTCACTTTCCCATGCGGACTTATCTGATTTTTGTCGAATTTTATTTAATAAATATTCAACAAAAGCAGCCCCTTGCTTGTCTGGTCTATAAAGTATACTAATATATAACTCGTTAAAATATGAGTCAGAATTCTTCCTCTTATCATGCCATTGACGTGACAAATAACTTATAAAATCTTGCGATATACGACCCGTTGGATCAACATCATATTCTGTATTTTGCTGAATCATAGACTTACGACGCCTTACAGTATGGAAATACAATACAATATTCCCAGAACTCATATTTTTTAACAAAGAGTTTCTGACGGTTTTTCGTATATCTAAATCCTCATCATCCGCAGTTTCAAAAGAAAACCCCCCTACTTTCATCACTTGCAAAAGACTATTATCCTTAGTAATAATAGTATTTTTATTCCAATGAGCCTTATATGGTATAAAATGAGAGACAGATTTCTCTTGTTTTGCATAAGACTCTTTAGATGCTGTAGTTTTAGATAACTTGAACATATTTATTACCAACCTAGCTCATGCATTATAAGAGTTTGCACCGTAATATGATTTATTCGGGCATTGATTGCATTTAGCAGAATAATTTATATAGAGCTCCATAAATCTAGGCTCTTTAAAGCACAATAGATAGCCTATCAAATGCACAATAGCTGCTATGAAAATTATATAAATGCTGGATTCTTGGATAAAAATACTCACAGAAATCATGAGATTTAACATTGCATATTGTATGCTAACTCCAAAAATCATAGAAGGTCTCGTTAGACCTACAAATAATGGATCAGAGGATAGTTGACCAGACATAGTAATTGTCCCTCCATTTTTTCAAATTTCATCTCTTAAACTAGTAGTCTAATGGAAGTAGATTCACTAAATCAATTCTATAGTATTAATGCGTTAAAGATTTTTATACTTAAGAGTCATTGAAGCATCATAAAGCGTTGCCCGTATGGCTCAAAACAAAGATCGTTATTTGTTTTTCCATAAGCGACTGCTAAGGGAGCTATACGGAATCTCATATCAGTAGAATTACATAAACTTATTATTCTTCGGAAAACCAGTTGGAGGGATTTTTCCTAATGCCCCACGCCTAGCACGCCATGGGGTAATATTTTTTTCTAAACGGGTTTTAGAGCCAAGATTCCAGCTCAAGCCCTCAGATGAATCAAATAATTTTGCATCAGATAATCTTGCATCACGATATTTTTGTAAAATCACTCCTTGACCACGCCTCATTTGCGGTACTTCCTCAATTTCAAATACCAATAGCTTTCTATTATTTCCTATTACTGCAACCATATCACCTATAACAGACAAGCATATTATGCACTTATTCCCGTCTGTTACTTGCATTATCTGCTTACCAGTCTTTGTTGAAGCGATTAATTCATTACTATTTATGATGAATCCCTTGCCAGCAGTGGATGCAAGAAATATCTTTCCATTTGACTTATAGGACATAATTTTTACGATATCGTGATTTCCAATATCCATCATTAACTTGATTGGCTCGCCATGCCCTTTTCCCTTTACAATATTATTAGCAAGAATTGTAAAGAACTTACCGCTACTAGCACAAACTAGAATATTGTCAGTACTGTAAGTATCAACAACATGTTCTTGCATATCTCCTTCTTTGTATTTTACACTAGACAAGTCCAAATTATGCCCCTTAATAGATCTTATCCATCCCATCTTAGAACATATGATTGTGATAGGTTCTTTCTCAATAAATGCTGAAATATCAATAATTTCGCCACTAACAGCTGACTCTTCAAAAATAGTTTTACGCACACCATTATCAGTATCCTTACCGAATCTTTTCTGAACTAATTTAAACTCATTTTTTACTACTTTCCAAAGCTGCTTAGGGTTATCTATAATCTTGTAAAGTTCCGTGCGTTCTGAAGTTAATTTTCCATGCTCAGAATTAATCTTTTTTTCTTCTAATTTACGAAGCGATCTAAGCTTTATGTTTAATATTGCCTCTGCTTGAGTATCGTTAATTTTAAATTTTGTTATCAATTCTGTCTTGGGATTATCCTCTTCTCGGATAATTCTAATTACTTCATCAATATTTAAATAGGCAATTTTTAATGCCTCTAATATCTCTAACCTATCATCTATCTTGCTGATTTGATACTTGCTCCTACGCAAGACGACGATTCTACGATGCTCAATAAATTCTCGTAATATCTCAAGAATATTCATCACTTTTGGTGCGCCACTCGAACCAAGTACATTCATATTCATATGAACTCTAGACTCCAGCCCAGTCAGTTTAAAGAGTGACTCCATGATGATGTCCGCAGAGCATGTTCTTACCTTTGGCTCAATGATGATTCTGATATCTTCTGCAGATTCATCTCTAATATTTCCAATAAGCGGAATCTTCTTATCTTTCAATAAAGTTGCTATTTGTTCAATTAACTTAGACTTCTGTACCTGATAAGGAATCTCGGTGATTACTATTTGATATAAACCATGGCTTAAAGTCTCTTTTTCCCATTTCGCTCTTACCCTAAAGCTACCCTTTCCGGAATTATAAGTCTGATTTATAGATTCCTGGCTATCTATAACAGTTCCACCTGTTGGAAAATCAGGCCCTTTAATAAATTGCATCAGATCAGATGCTTCAACAGTTTTTTGGTTATCAACTAAATACATCAAAGCGTCACAAAGCTCATGCAAATTGTGCGGTGGAATACTAGTTGCCATACCAACTGCGATCCCTTCTGAGCCATTTGCAAGAAGATTAGGAAATGCAGCAGGCATTAATGCTGGCTCAGTATCTGATGAATCATAAGTCGGATGAAAGTCAACAGTGTCTTGGTCTATGTCCTGCATCAATAGTGTGCAGATTTCAGTCATTCTTGATTCCGTATAACGCATTGCTGCCGCATTATCCCCATCTACTGATCCGAAATTACCTTGCCCATCTATTAAGGGATATCTAAGAGAAAAATTCTGAGCTAGACGAACAAGAGTGTCATATACAGCAGTATCACCATGAGGATGATACTTACCAATTACGTCACCCACAACTCTTGCACATTTCTTATAACCAGAATTGGGGTCTAACCTTAACTTCAACATTGCATAAAGCAGGCGACGATGCACCGGCTTTAGACCGTCACGCACATCAGGAAGAGATCTAGACATGATAGTTGATAACGCATATGAGAGATAACGCTCAGATATGGCATTAGTAAAATCAACATTTTCTATATTGGAATCTTCATTTATCATCTGCTTATCTTAAACTTAAGTCCGTTATAACTATACCCAGAAAGATATAATCTCTCAATGTAAATTTTAACTAATACTAATAAGTAAATATTCTGTCACTTGTGTAAACACGCTAAGGAAGTTATACGGAATCTCCTAATTATGAACTAACCCTGTTGCAACAGAGTGATGATTCTGCTTTGAAAATAAAACAATGAAACAGTTCATGTAAACATTTAAGATGAATTAGTCTATATTAGCCATAAACTGTATAATTAAGATTGATAATGAGGATTTTATAATATGATAGTTATAAGATTACTTGCTATTATTTCACTATTTCTTCTAGCATCACCTAATATTTCTCTTGCTGATAAAGCACTATCCTTGAAGGTCAATGTTAATTCCGACTCCGGTATTAAGAAAGATTTGATAAATCTTGCAAAAGAAATGGAAGCTATGGCAAAAATTTATCATAGTGTTAATCAAAGAGCATACTGGGAAAGCGAAGGAAAGAAGTCATTTTATAAATTGCTCCATTCTCAAGGTTATTACTCAAGCGAAATTAATACAGAGATCACTCACAATAAAACACATTCTATAATATTTCATATTTCCCTTAGAGAACGTTATAAGATATCTAATATATTTATAAAGCATACAAAAGAAAGCGATAAAGATGTAGTAATACCAGGTAGAGATGAGCTATCTTTAAAGAAAGGACAATTTGCAATAGCGGGGGATATATTAAATGAACAAAATGAAGTATCAGAGCTGATTGAAAATAGAAATTGCCTTCTTTCTTTAAAAGTATCTCACGATGCTGTTATTGACGAAGTACATAAATTAGTAAAAGTTACATTTCTTGTAAATGCTGGACAGCAAGCAACAATTGGGGAACTGAAATTTGATGATTTAAAAGATATTAAAGATGAGTATGTTAAGAAATTGATCTCTTTAAAAAAAGGACAATGTTTTCGCAGTTCATATATTGATAAAGCAAGACAGGATTTACAAAAAACAGGGCTTTTTGCATCCAGTACTCCGACTATTCCAAACAAAACTAATAAAAACGGGTCAGTACCTGTAACGTTTCATCTTATAGAGCGCAAGCAGAGAAGCGTAAAGGCTGGCTTTGAGCATGGAACTGATTTAGGCTTTGGTGCTACTCTTGGCTGGGAAAATAGAAATCTCTTCGGAAGTGGCGAAGACTTAAGAGTTGATCTTTTTGGCAATAGGCAAGAACAGATGCTGGAGATGAATTATGTAGAGCAATTCTTTATAAGAAATGACCAAACTCTCAAACTAAGTTCAAAATTAGATAACAAGAAGTCCAAAGCATTTGATAGTTACGAGGCCTCGGTTTCTGCACTGGTGGATAGGAAAATATCTAAACATTGGAATATAGGCGCAGGTGGGAGACTTTCACGCTCAATTGTTAGGGAAAGCAAGGATAAAGATAGAGAACACTTCACTTTAATATCGACTCCTTTATACGTTATTCATGACACAAGAGATAATATATTTAACCCCCAAAAAGGCTATGATGTAAAACTGGAAGCTGCGCCTTATCTTGAGGTTCAGTCACATAATAAGTATTTTTTAAAAACAAAATTATTAGCTTCAACATATTTTACATTGCCAAGCTCTTCTAGACATGTACTTGCTATGCGTGCTGGTGTTGGTAGCATCCTAGGTATAAATTCTCTTGATGATATACCCCATGTTGAGAGATTTTATATTGGTGGTAGTAACTCTTTAAGGGGCTATGCATATCAATTTGCAGGTAAACTTAATAAAAATAATAGGCCGATAGGTGGTAGGTCATTCTTAGAAACTTCTGTAGAGCTACGTATTGGTATTACAGACCATATAGGTATAGTAGGTTTTTTAGATAGTGGAAGATCATATAACGCTATTTTCCCCAATATCAAGCAGAAGCTGTTGCAAGGTGCTGGTGTAGGCCTGAGATATATTACAAGTATGGGTCCAATAAGGGCTGATATTGGATTCCCGTTAAAGAGGAGAAAGGGTATTGATCAGCCATTTCAGATTTATTTTGGTATAGGACAGGCATTCTAAATATGACTTATAAGCTAGTGATTAAAAGAATTTTACAAATATTACTTGCGATAATAATTAGCGCATTTTTATCAATATATTTATTGCCAAAAGTGCCTCTTGTAAAAGATAAGATCAAAAATCTAGTTAAAGATGCTATAGAGCAGCAAATAGAAGGCGATATAAGAATTACTGATTTAGATTTTTCATTCCCGCTAATTGTAAGTAGCAAAGAGATAGTCTTAACTAATCATGGTGTGGAATCTGTCTTTGCACGGAACTCGCAGATAAAGATCCTGCCCTCTTTCTTACTTCCTTGGAAGCTTACTATTTACTCTGTAGAAATAGATGAGCTCGTATTGAAGAATATTCCTGTTTTAAAAACTTCGCATAATGTAGATGGTAATACTAATAGCAATAAAGCTTCTATTTCTAATATTCTTATTGATAACATAGATGTAAAGAAGATTATCCTCTCTCCGGAATTGACTAAGATGAGCCATGAGATAACCTTAAATCTCAGTTCTAATGTAGAATTTTATCTTCAAGATCAGAAAATTGACTTTAATGCAAATAGCAAATTCTTGTCTTTTGGGAATACAGCGATAAGTGATAACTTATTTGAAATGTCTGGATCATACGATCTAGATAAAAATATGGTTCAGCTACATAGTGTAGGTATGAGGTCCGGTGCCGGAGATATTAGTGGTAAGGTTTCGCTTGATATGAGTCAAAAACAAATAGCTGGCGATTTAAAATATAATATAGGCGCTCTAGATAGGTTGCTATCAGAGAAGATTAAAGGTTCAAAAAGCGATATATACGGTAATGTAAAACTTAGCGGATCAATATTTACTCCAGAGATTGATATATCTGGTAAAGCTACAGTAGACTTGCCAGAAAATGATTATTTTCAATATTTCCCTCTTTCATGGAGTAGTCATTTGGAAGTAAAGTCAGGAGGAGATGTTAAAGGTACAATAGATCTAAGTCAAAAAAATGTCACGGCACGAGGTAATATAGGCTATAAAAATTCAAAACTATATCTGAAGAATCTTGCAGCAACTGCTCCTAATTTTGTCAAGAAAGTAAATATAGAATTTGATCCATCAAGTTTAATCGTTACTGGTAATATATATGTAAAGGATGATAGTTTTAAAACAATATCAGCATTTTTCCCATTTTTAAATTCAGGAAAAATGGAATTGCAAATGACGTATTCGTCCAGTGATAATAAAACACAAGATATTGCTCTAAGTAGCAATCTGCATCACTTGTCCACTCAGTTTGGGAATGTAGGTTTTATAGGGGTAGATATAAAATCTCATAATATTTGGAATAATAAATCACTTACATCTAATTTAAATCTTAGATCGTTGAGTCTAAATCATGTAGCTGTAAATAATTTGAAGTTATCAAGTGTAATTGCTTTATCAGATAAGCAAGAATTAATAACAAATATTCACGAGATATCAGGTAATATAGGTGATGCACAATTTAAAAACTCGGACAATATTGAAATCAAGTATGGTGAAAATCTTTCTATCAAAATGGATAAAATGAAATTTGGTGATGGGAATGTAACTTTTAATTTAAGCGATCAAGATAACAAATTATCTGTAGGTGCGATGTTTGATCGTATTCCCGCTCATGCATTCCCTATTTTCTTTACTGATATTTTTGAATCTGCTCTAATTAGTGGGAAAGTTAACTTATTAGGAAAATCAGGCTCGCCACATCTTGAGGCATTCTTAGATATAAAAAATATTTTATCTCACAAAAAAGAAGGGTTAGAGGTAAAAATTAACTCCAATATTATTAGTGATTATACGAAGATCAACGTGGAGATTTTATCTGGCAAGGAAAGAAATGTAACGACTTTAGATGCTAATTTCCCTAGTAAATTTTCCTTAAAACCTTTTGAGTATCATATTGATCATGAACGATCCTTTAATATAGATTTTTCCTCTAAGGAAAAGTCTGACCTTCTTTCGCTTATTCCTCTGCCTTATGAAAATGAACTTGAAGGTTATGTACAAGGGGATATAAAAGCGGGCGGAACTTTATCCTTACCAAATATTTCAGGCAACATAACGTTATCTGATGGTGTATATAATAATCAGCACTATAGTACTAAGCTAAAAGATATTTCAAGTAAAATCATAGCAAAAGGAGATAACATTATTTTAGAAGATATCATTGCAATGGATCGTTTTAAAAACTCCTTGAGAGGTAGTGGTAATATCACACTGAATGAAAATAAGGACTTTACTGTTAATGTAAGTGCAAAAAATCTCCATCTAGTGACTAACCCTTATTTACAAGGTGAAATAGACGGTAATTTGTCATTGACGGGGGATAATAATACTGCTCTTGCGAAAGGGGTATTATCTTTAGGAACAATGGAGATTAGGATTCCAGAAAAATTACAAGAAAATATTCCAAAACTCCATGTTGTAAGGGTGATAGAAGCATCAGATCATATCATCTATAAGAACAAGACTCAGCCATATTTGCTTCAATTAGACATAGAATTGAAAACGGGTGATAAAGTATATGTACGAGGCTGGGGTGTTGATACCCTTCTAAAAGGAAAATTAAATATTCATGGGAGTGCAAATGAGCCATTGATTTACGGAATGTTAGAGTCTGTACATGGCCAATATAAAGAGCTTGGAAAGGTATTGAATGTATCTAAAGGAGTATTAAATTTTGACGGATCAATATCCCCATATATCAGTATCATTGGCACAATAAACGAAGGTGAAGCGCAAATAAACCTCATATTATCTGGTTTTATTGATAGTCCAGATATATCTATCCAATCAATTCCATCTATGCCTCAGGATGAGGCTTTATCTATCCTGTTATTTGGTCAAAATTCGCATCATATATCCACTTTTCAAGCAGTACAACTTGCAGATGCTGCAAGGCGTCTTTCTGGTCATGGGGGAGGTTTTGATCCTCTAGGAGTGGGAAGAAAGCTTTTGGGCGTTGATAGTATTAGCTTTAATAATAAAACAAATGAGGATGGAAAATCATCGCCATCAGTTGGTGTAGGTAAGCATCTTACAAAAAATGTATATCTTGAAGTGGAGAAGCAAGAAACTGGCGCTAAAACTAAGATAGAAGTGCAAGTTACACCTAAGATTTCTATTGAAAATACAGTAGAACAGGAGGGAAACACTTCTTTTGGTGTTTACTATAGATTTGACTATTAACTAACGTTGCCATTCTGGCACACGAATTTTTTACGTTTTTTCATTCCGTAAGTGAGCTTTTTAGGGAGCTATACGGAATCTCTTTTATGCTTTAGAGATCTCGTATAACTCGCAAAATGCTCGTTTACGAGATGACAGGTTTGGGGAGAGTCCTCGCATAGTAATGCTCCAATTTACACCGATGACCTCCGGAGGCTCTCTAGGTGTTCAATAGCCATGCAACATCGCAAAATCTGAATATTAATAATTACTATCAGACTTACTTTTTATTAAGCGGAATGTGATTACACATAATATAAGTATCGTTGCAAATAGATATGCGTAATTATTGATGCTGTCACTGTGGAACGCTGAAATCATAAAGCTTACTATTGCTGTAATCATATAATATAAAAAACCAAATATCGATCCAGCAGCTCCTTTTGTTTTAGGGTAAGCTTCAATTGCATCTCGTAACATCATAGGGACAACTAATGAATGCCCTATCAAATGAATTGCGATTGGTATGAAGATAGAAATTATTGTGAATAATAAGCTGCTATTTTGATTTACAAAAAATGTTGGCACTACAAGTAGTAAACACCCTATAGAGCTGAAGATAAAACCAATTGCTTTTATCTTGGAAATAGGTACAAATTTTCTGATAAGATATTTGCAGAACATACCACCAATGAGGTTTGCCGCGCTGAGAAAAAAGAATAGCTTACCATAGTCTGATGGAGGCATATCCATTTTATCTATAAAAATAAATGGTGCTTGAATAAAAAAACCAAAGCAAACACCATTATATCCGCCTACTATGAGCGCATACCCAAGAAGGGTTTTATCTCTCGAAGCAGCTTTTAGTACATTTAGAAATCTACCATCATGCGCATCATTCTCCCCTATATACGGGTTAGTTTCTGGTAGAAATTTTGTATATATGATAAGTAAGCTAGATGACAGCAAGATCAAGAATTTAAATATATATTGCCACTCCTTGTAATATTCAATTATATAACCACCAATTGCAGAACCTATTGAAGGAACAATAGCTGCAACCATGGCAACACTTGAATATATACTTGAAAGCTCCCAGCCTCTATATGAGTCACGTGTCATAGATTGTGCTATAACTGATCCAACACTTGCACCATATGCTTGGAAGAATCTAAAGAGAATAAAAATATCAATTGAAGTTGAGAAGCTAAGTAAGAATGTCGCAATAATATATAATGATATTCCAAGAAGCACTACTGGACGCCTACCATAAATGTCAGATACTCTACCTAGAGTCAGTATTCCAAGTGCAAATCCTGTATAATATGCAGTAGTTGCAAGCTGTACAGTAGCTCCTTCTGTATGTAGTTGGTCAGCAATTTCTGGAATAGCAGCAGAATAAATTGTCTCTGTTAATACAGAAAGGCATGACAGACAATATAGCAAAATAGGAGGTATCTGACCTATTATTTTCATATTTCAACACCCTCATACTGCATGGCTTCACGCTAAATAAATCAAAAATATTTATAGCACATAACGCTCAACTTGTCATCGGTGTAAATTTGAGCATTACTATTCCTCGGCCTGTCATCTCGTAAATTTGAGTACGTAAGTGCTGAAATCCTCCCCAACCTGGTCATCTCGTAAATGAGCTCTTTGCGAGTTATACGAGATCTCTGAAGCGTAGAGGTTGGCTCTACCGATATGAGATTCCGTATAGCTCCCTTAACGGTCGCTTACGAAACGACAGTATGGGAAAATCAGCAGCTCTACGGAATGACTAGTAATCTCTTTTTTTATGCTATCTCTTAGTGATGGTCTACTAATTGTTGATTATGATTATCACCTTGTTCACTGTGGTAAAGACAACATCCGGTGAATGCAAGTCATTAACGCAAGTTGGCTATCTTTTTTACGTCCTTCAAAATTTCAGAAGGTCTGTTAAATTTCAAACAACTTCTTGGTCTATTATTTAACTCTTTTTCAACCTTGTCAAGCATCTCTTGACTGATTAAATTAAAGTCAGTTTTCTTTGGGAAATATTGTCTAATTAACCCATTGGTAT